>MDTE01011176.1_pt1 | contig 28120 bp, 25 predicted proteins | sample 811231 | NCBI WGS metagenome assembly MDTE01 (sample SAMN05326651, study PRJNA326480) | marine metagenome | isolation source: seawater | place: Indian Ocean: Red Sea | collected 2010 | reverse complement strand
AGGCGGATGGCGCAGCATTATTACGCATTGGAAAGACTAGAGGCTTTAGAGAATAATCATGAATCTTTCTTTCATGCAGTGCATAAAAAAAAATTGACGATCAGTTCCCCAGCGCGCCTGGCGAAATGGGCAGAAGAACAATCTATACTGGAATATGAGCAAGCCTTGCAGTCAATTTATGTTAAAAGCAAATTAACATCTGCGGATCAACTGGCAAGACGCTTGAAAATAGCTTCAGTGCCTGCACTTCTCGTCAACGGGAAATATATCATAACTATAAGTGATGAAGTCGGAACAACGAGAATGCTAAAGATATTAGACTTCTTAGTTAAGAAGGACCTTAATCTAAAGGCCAGCGCTCAAAAATCGGTCAGTGTCCATAATACGAAATGTAATCCTAGCGCAGTAATGTTCTCGTGAGCTGTCGCTCTTCATCAATCCGTAACATCGATTCCAGTTATGTCTTGTGACTTAGCCATTCCCTGCCAAAGTATTAACGCGCTTTCTAATCGCATCTTCTACCGTAAGCGCGGCCATATTAAAAATACCTCGTGCGGAGACAGAAGGTATTAAAATATGTGCAGCGTTATCTAAACCATTTAAATATGGTCCGATCATAATGGCGTTGGTGATCGAGCGGGACAAACCGAGTGCGATGCTCGCCGCATCCATATTGGGCATGATCAATAAATTAGCGCGACCAGTTAGGCGATTATTTTTAAAAATCGAGGATCGCAACTGCTCATTAAAGGCCGATAATGCATGCATCTCACCCTCAATTTGCAGGTCTGGGTTAGAGTCGCGAAGCCTTTCAGCAGCGATTTTCATCTTATGAGCACCTTCGTCGTCATAGGTACCGAAGTTCGAGTGCGACAATAGAGCCACTTTTGGCTCGATGCCAAACTTTCGTATGAACTCAAGACAATGTTGTGTTAGTACTACTAATTGATCCTCACTAGGGTTAACGTTGACAAAAGGATCGGCTATGAATAGGGGTCCGTCCTGCAGGAGTACTGCACAAACTGACGATACCATCGGATTTTGCTGACTAGAGAGGACAGTTGTAATATCTCGAAGATGGTGATCAAAACGTCCAACCTTACCGCAGATAACTCCATCAACCTCACCTAGCGCAGTCATTACACCCGCCAATACAGTATTATTGCTGAGCAAAGAGTTTTGAGCCGCCTCCAACGAAACACCATTACGCCCTACTTTGTCGTGATAGTAACGATAGTATTCTTCATGATTATCGCAAGCTAGAGGATCGACAACCTCGATATCCCTACCGATTTCAATCCTTAGACCAAGTTCATCCACTTTCCGCTCGATTACATTCGGTCTACCAATGACAAAAGGTCTCGCAACACCTTCATCCACTACGGATTGCAAAGCTAACAGAACATCTTGATTCTCACCTTCGGCAAACACTAGCTTTGCATCCGGCAAAGTCAACGCGTGCTCGACAACAGGCTGCATGAATATTCTGCTACTACTCACGTAGGAGTGCAGCTTCCGCCGATATGCACCCATATCTTTAATCGGTCTATCCGCTACTCCACTTTCCATTGCAGCCTTTACTACGGCCACTGGTATTTCCTCTATCAGTCTTGGATCGAACGGTTTGGGAATTAAATAATCTCTGCCAAATTTTAAATTTTGCCCCGCATAAGCCTTAGTTACTTCTTCAGTTGGTTCCTTTGTAGCCAAATGTGCAATAGCCCTAACACAGGCTTGCTTCATTTCATCATTTATGGTTGTTGCGCCACAATCTAAAGCACCACGAAAGATAAAGGGAAAACAAAGAACATTGTTTACTTGATTAGGGTAATCAGAGCGACCCGTCGCTAAAATAGCGTCCGGCCTTACCTCTCGGGCAAGTTCAGGCATGATTTCCGGAATCGGGTTTGACATTGCTAGTACCAGGGGATTTTCGGCCATTGTTTTAACGGCTTCTGGACTGAGCACCCCAGGACCAGACAATCCCATGAAGATATCAGAATCCACCATTGCATCATCCAGAGTTCGCGCGTTCGTCTGCACAGCATATTTTTCCTTCCATTCGTTCATTCCATCTTCTCGACCTTTGTAGATAACGCCCCTACTGTCACACATAATAACGTTATCTTTATTGAGACCCATACCCACTAAAAGATCGACACAGGCTATGCTTGCAGCGCCCGCTCCTGATACAACCAACTTCACATCTTCCAGCGCCTTGCCCACAATCTTGAGCCCGTTGTAAACAGCGGCTGCAGATACAATCGCAGTACCATGTTGGTCATCATGAAAAACCGGGATACTCATCCTTTCTCTTAGGCGTTTTTCCACGATAAAACACTCGGGAGCTTTAATATCTTCAAGATTTATCCCTCCAAACGTGGGTTCCAAGGAGGCAATGATTTCAATCAACTTATCTGTATTTGTTTCATCAATTTCAATATCAAACACATCAATATTGGCAAATTTTTTGAATAGCACAGCTTTACCTTCCATGACAGGCTTGCCCGCAAGAGGGCCTATTGCCCCGAGGCCTAAAACCGCAGTCCCGTTAGAAACTACCCCGACCAAGTTACCTCGGGCTGTGTAGTCAGCGGCATTCCTGTTATCCTTTTCAATAGCTGTACACGCGAAGGCAACTCCTGGAGAATAAGCTAAAGCCAGATCGTGCTGATTAGAAAGAGGTTTTGTAGGCTGAATAGATAACTTACCCGCTACAGGTTCCCGGTGATAAATAAGCGCTTCGTGCTCCATGGAATCTACCATTGTACGATTTCCTAGATTTAAAGTTTTTGAAGGTATTAAAGGGAACGCACCTTATGAGGCTAAGCGGTAAAAGTAAAGTTTTGATAAGCTTAGCGTTCAAAATTAATTGTGTGGGCAACTTCCTAAACATCGACCGCCAATGTTCTAATATTTCGGTTAAAAGTTGAGTTAGAGTTTAGCTTATAGCAGACATCTTTTAGATTCTTTGTTTGTTAGATCGCTCAAAAAGTTTGGATTACACTAAACCTAAACCCAATTTGGAGACAGCTATGTCAGGCACCCAAGAACAAGTAAATACTTCAATCAAGAATTATTACACTGAAGTAATAAAATCAAATCAAGACTTGAAAACGAGCGCCTGCTGTCCCGTAGAATCAATGCCGGATTATATTAGGGAAATATCAAAATGCATACATCCTGAGGTTGTAAGCCGGTTTTACGGTTGCGGATCGCCCATACCCAATGCAGTAAAAAATAGAGTTGTTCTAGATCTCGGGTGTGGAACTGGTCGTGATTCGTTTATTTTTTCTAAATTAGTAGGCGAATACGGCAGTGTCATTGGCATCGATATGACATCTTCCCAAATAGCAATCGCAAATGAATACGCAGATTACCACCGTGACAAATTTGGTTACGTTTCTTCTAATACTACCTTTTTTGAGGGGAATATTGAGGATCTCAGCAGCATCAATATTGACGATAATAGTGTTGATATAGTGACGTCTAACTGTGTTCTTAATTTGTGCTTTGATAAACAAAAAGCCTTTAAAGAAATATTAAGAGTACTTAAACCGGGAGGAGAGCTTTATTTTTCAGACGTGTTCTGCTCTAGACGAATTCCCGAATACCTTCAGATAGACCCTGTACTGCGAGGAGAATGTCTTGGTGGTGCTTTATATATAGAAGATTTTCGCCGGCTTCTAGCCAAACTTGGTTGTCATGACTATCGTTTAGTTAGTAACACCAGATTACAAATTAACAATAAGTATATTGAGTCAAAGCTAGGTGATATCGAATTCTTTTCGATGACCATTCGAGCTTTCAAAATAGAACTTGAGGATCGCTGTGAGGACTACGGTCAAATTGCTTGGTACCTTGGGGGGATCGAGGAAAGCCCGAATCAATTTATATTGGATGATCATCATGTATTTGAGAGGGATCGACCGATGCTAATTTGCAGTAATACAGCGAGGATGCTCTCACAATCGCGATTTAGTGCGTTTTTTAAAGTCCAAGGAAAGGAAACCAAGCATTTTGGGCTTTTCGAGTGTGGATCGCCATCGACTGTTGACGGTCCAAACGTCCCTAGCTCCTGTTGTTAACTGATCTGTATTCTTGTAGGGATGATTAAAGTTAACCCCCAGCCTCGAATTGGAATTGACCTAGGAGGAACGAAAATAGAAGCCATCCTCATGGATTCGGAGGGAAAAATCATACAGACCGAGAGATTACCAACACCGAAAGATAGTTATTCGGAAACACTAATTTCAATTGCAGAGATTATACAATCCCTTTCTGCCTCAGATAATCTCCCAATTGGTGTTGGTACTCCTGGAGCCATATCTTTACTTACAGGCTTAATGAAAAACTGTAATAGTACTTTTCTAAACGGCATGAATTTCCAAGAAGATCTTGAAAAAAAACTTGGTAGGCGGGTACGTATTGCCAATGATGCTGATTGCTTTACTCTCTCAGAAGCAAGCGATGGTGCCGCAAAAAACTATTCTTTAGTCTTCGGGGTTATCTTAGGTACCGGAGTGGGAGGCGGAATTTGTCTAGATGGACAGCTTATAACCGGTATAAACGCTATCTGTGGAGAGTGGGGACATAACACTTTACCTCTAGCCAGTTATAAAGGTAATAATGAGCCTAAACCGGGGAGAAACTGCTATTGTGGAAAAGTCGATTGTGTGGAGACATGGTTATCAGGACCAGGCCTCCAAAGAACCTTTAAAGAAACAACAGGACAAGAATGCAGTGCCCAAGACGTGGTAATGAAAGCGATGCAGGGAGAAGAAGCAGCTTGTGAAGTGCTTGATCAGTATCACAATCTGCTGGCACTCGGGCTTTCGACAGTTATCAACATTCTCGACCCGCATGTGATAGTTCTGGGAGGCGGAATGTCCAACGTAAAATCGATTTACGTAGAGACAAAAAAATACCTAAATCAATATGTTTTTTCAGACCAAATAAACAATAAAATTGTGCCTGCCTTGCATGGAGATTCGAGTGGGGTTCGCGGAGCGGCCTGGCTTTGGTAAAGTTATAGGAAGATTTTGGGAAGGACAAGCCAAAGTTTTGAATTAAACTGTTACGGAATCAGGAGATAATCCTAATTTTTCTATTTGTCATGAGTTACATTGCTTATCTCTCTAACAGGCATCTCAACCAAATTCCTGGGCAGTTTTTTACTTACTTTTATACCAAGTTCACGCATTCCCTCAGCTCGTTTGACAAGATTACCTTTGCCAGAGGTCAACTTCTTGTAGGCGTCGGTGTAAGCGGTTTGGGCCGAATCTATTCTTAACCCTATTGTCTCGATATCGGATACGAAGCCAACGAATTTATCGTACAAAGCACCTGCACGATTCGCAATTTCTTGTGCATTCCTGTTCTGCTTTTCATAGCGCCAAATATTCTGGATGGTACGCAGCGTTGCCAGCAATGTAGACGGACTCACGATAACAATATTCTTTTCAAAACCATCAGAAAAAATATCTCCATCATATTGGACCGCCACCGTAAACGCCGCCTCCACAGGCACAAAAAGTAAGACGAAGTCTAAGGTATGTGAACCTTCCAATCGCTGATACTCCTTCTCTCCTAAACCTCTTAAATGTCTTCGTAGCGAGTGAACGTGCTGTCTCAACGCCTCCTGTTTTTCAGATTCTTCTTCTGCCGAACAATATCTTTCGTAAGCTGTGAGAGACACTTTGGCGTCGATAATGATATTCTTGCCTTCCGGCAAATGGACCACAACATCTGGCTGTCGCTTGCGTCCCTGCTCATCCCGTAATGCCACCTGAACCTCATACTCTCTTCCTTTCTGCAAACCAGATTTTTCTAAAACTCGTTCAAGAATAACCTCACCCCAAGTCCCCTGAGTCTTACTTTCGCCCTTCAGCGCATTTGTGAGATTAATAGCATCGTTACTAATCTTGGTGTTGAGGTCTTGTAGGTTTTTCAGTTCTTTTGTTAGCGAGAAACGCTCCCTACTCTCATTACTATAAGTATCCTCAATTCTTTTTTCGAATTCCTTAATACGTTCTTGCAAGGGGTTCAGCAAACTTGAGATCTGCTCTTTGCTTTCCTCCTTATATCGCTTCTGTCGAGAGTCAAATATCTCTCTCGCGATGACACTGAATTCCTTATTCATTTTCTCACTTGCTCGCTCAAGCATACCTAACTTTTCATCATGTTGACGAGACTGTTCTTGAAGAGTTGTTTGCAAAACAGAAATCTTTTCCCGAAAACTGGTCGATTCAGCTCGAGCTTTTTCTAGATCAATGATTAGACTCTTATTGCGCACCAAAAGTTCTTTGAGTTGATCAGATAGCCCATCTTTCAGAGCCTTCAACGTTGCCTCCGAAATAACTAGCCTTCTTATCCTTCGTGCGTATACCGCTCCTAAGAGAAGCAATCCGATTAAGAAACCACTTAAAACAAGAGACAATGAATCAATCAATTGTGCATCTCCCAGCACTCGGTAGTGAGTTAACATATAGCAAAATATGCTGTAAATCTATCCAGTCTAGTGAAGCAACGTAAACATTTTCCTTCTATAAATCGTGGCGACCTCGCTCCCTTTCCCAAGCAAACTAAATACCCGGATCATTGTGGTTCGAGCTTTTTGCTCTTCCCAATCCCGATCAAGTTTGAGAATCTCCAAAAGCTGATTTAAAGCTGCCTCCAACTCATTGCCTGCGATCAATGCACAGGCTAAATCCATACGAAGGGCTAAGTTATCCTTATTTTTGTCTACTGCAGAATGTAATTCCGTTGCCGGAGGAAGAGAGGCTGCCAATTCGAGAAAATACAATCGGTTAGTGGGTTTTTCAATGCCTTCAACTTCGGTAGATAGATTTTTCAAAACTTGTTTACCCTCATCTACACGACCTTCCAATATCAGCAAGTCAGAGAGTTCAGCATGTAAAGCAAAATTACTCGGTTCCTGCCTGATAACTTGTTGTAACATCTCAATGGCCTCTTCTCTTTGACCACCCGCAAGCATTTCATCCAAATTCTCCCGAATTCTCTCTAGAGGACTCATGGTAATTTGGTCTAGGAGCACCCTCAGTTGGTCTAATTTTTGAGGTCCCTCCAAATCTTGAAGCATTTTCCCCTGAAATATTACTTTTACCGTAGGTAGCGTCCTTACCTGAAGCTGCTGAACCAACTGTCGGTTATTTTGAATATTAACCCTAGCCAGCAAAAATTTTCCCTTATACTCGCTAGCTAATTGGCGTAATAAGTTTGGATATTCTTGATTTGCTTCCGGAGATTCAGCGTAAAATTCCAGGAGTACGGGCGTATGCGCAGCTTTTTCAGCCACTTCTGATTGAAAATTCTCGGCGCTTACCTCTACAACATTTGATACCGTGTCCATAGGATCCTCGATACACAAAACGCGTAGACTACATCGTTAGGTGAATTTTTTCTATCCGGTCTCAATAGAAGTCCATCCTCATATTATGGAGCATTATGGGACTTTAATTCCCACCCGAAGCAGCGCTGTTTCTACTATTCGAGGAGAGTGCCAAGGGTTTGCCTTGCCCCGATAGAGTATCTTATTACCTTTTGTCATCAGCCAAACATCTTGAGAAATAATGTGTTTTACTTTCATTAATGCCATGTTCACTTATAAATACTGTACTATCATACAGTAATGTATATAGATACAGTTTTCAACCTAAACTTAACCAGGGAAAACCAGTTTTTTGATCCGCAACAAAAAGGTCTCCCCGCCAATTACCCAGCGCTTTGCGAGCCGATGCTAGGGCTAAATCTGGATTATTGTTCTTCTCGCTGATATGACCAATCACTATGTATTTAAGTCGATCATTTTTGACAACACGCAATAATTCCCCTGCCTGACTATTACTTAAATGCCCCTGGCTGCCTCCGACTCGGGTTTTCAAAGTAGAAGGGTAGGGACCGTCAGCAAGCATCTGAGCGTCGTAGTTACATTCGAGAAATAGGGCATCACAGTTCTTATACCTTTCTCGAACATGGGGTGTAATATGCCCAATATCTGTCAGGAGACCAATACGATATTTTCTCCCTCCCGTAAAAATAAACTGGCTTGGTTCTCGAGCATCATGGGGAACTGGAATTGGTTCTATTTCGATCTTACCTATTGTAAATGGTTGATGGCTGCTAATAACTTTACACTCCGCTTGTTTCGAATATTGAGAGCCTTGGGAAGTACCGAACGTCATACGCACGGCTGTACCGTAGGTCGCAGCAAAAGATGAAACCCCATTAATATGATCGGCATGTTCATGTGTAACCAAAATGGTATTAATATCCTCGGGGGATTTAGACAAACGTGCTAGACGGACTAATGTTTCTTTTAAAGAAAAACCAAGATCCACGAGCAGACAGGTGTCCTCATATTCAATCAAGGTTCCATTCCCACGGCTTCCACTACCAAGAGAAGCTATGCGCATCCTAGAGTGAACTTAGCATCATGAGGAGTATTTTTTTATGACCTTCAGAAGTTTTTCAGCAATTTTTATGTCAGCCATCGTAGGATTGTCACTATGAACCGAAACATGAACTTCGTTTCCAATAGTTGTTAAATGGATCTGGAACAGATTAAGCCCATTGGCTTCGTCTTTATCACGCGTCAGTAGTCTCCCAAGAAAACCTGTTTCAGCTTCGTGATCCTCATTAAAATATATATAAAAATAAGATTCAGAACGATTTAGGTCCTCAACCTGTATCTTTGCATTTTCAAGTGCAGCACTTACAGTAGCCCACGCTCGATTAAAATCGAGACGATATGTAAGTACAGGCTGCTCTCTTTTCCACACCAAATTTGTTCGACTATCCTCTAAACCCGACGCGATTAGAGAAATAGTTTGATCATTAGTTACGTGATCTCCAAGATTGTAGGCCAGCTCTTTCAATATTACCGCCTCCAACTCTGTGTCGTCTGAGGTTTGAATCCAGTCGATTTGTTCAGGTGAATAACCATCGATAACTGCACGATGCGTGAGGAAAAGTTCGGTGCTACCAGAACGAACCCCGGGCTCTATTCGCAACCTTAGCTTGTGCTTTTGTTTTGAATTAGTGAGCAAAACTCCCAGCTTTAAGCTTTGGAATGTTGTTTCACCCGTACCTTCTTCGCTGACTAGCAATTTTGTTTCTATAACTCCTGATGCGGGATCGGCCGTCTCGATATGAAGCTTATTTTCTTCAAAAAATCGAACAACATGTGGCCAAACTGAGCGAGGGGGCACATCAAGAAAGACCCAGCGCTGATCACCAAGTCTCTTGATAACGATTTTATCTACAGAAAAATCGGTAATCAGAGACTCTGGAGGTCCTATTTTGTAGTCGGTTGGAGCTAGATCGTTCTCTATATTTGGGATAGGCATTAAGTCCACAAAAACTGGCTTGTCCATATGCTCGGGGATAACTACTGGTGACGTAGACCCGTTCTCTAAACGAGAGCGTACCCCGGTATCTTGGAATAAGCATGCAGAAAGGTTGCAAATTAAGACCATCAAAAAAACAGATTGGATTAATCGTATCATAACCTTCCAAAAAGCCTATTTTTAGATACCAGCGAGCCGCATGGAATCCCTTACTAGATCATGATGCTCTGTCGATAATGGAGTTAGAGGCAAACGGATACCTCTCGGTATAAGACCCATCTCTGCTAATGCCCATTTAACAGGTATCGGATTAGCCTCGAGGAATAGATGATTGTGCAATCCCACCAAGCTTTTATCGATCACTGCTGCATCCTCAGCTTGTCCCGCTATGGCAGCATTACACATCGCCGCCATTTTTTCTGGGGCTACATTTGCAGTTACGCTAATCGTTCCTTTTGCACCATTAAGCATGAGTTCCCTAGCTGAAAGATCATCGCCAGAATATACAACCAAGTCACAGAGATCCAAAATCTGCTTTGTTCTATCAACATCGCCTGTGGCCTCTTTGACCGCGACTACACTATCAAGCTTCGATAGACGAGCTATCGTTTGAGGCAGCATGTCACATGCAGTGCGAGATGGCACGTTATAGAGCACTTGAGGCAGGTCAACGGCATCGGCAATTGCTTTATAATGCTGATATAAGCCTTCCTGAGTGGGCTTATTGTAGTAAGGCGTTACCAAGAGGCAGGCGTCCGCCCCTACTTCCTTCGCCGCTTTGGTTAACTCAATAGCCTCCCACGTTGCATTCGCACCAGTACCTGCTATGACGGGAACCCTTTTTCGAACGCTATTCACTACATACTCTACAATCTCACAATGTTCGGCCATAGAGACTGTTGCCGATTCTCCTGTTGTCCCCACTGGCACGATACCTGCTGTTCCCATCTCGATATGCCATTCCAACAGGTCATCCATAGCCCGCCAATCCACCTTACCGTCTATTGTCATCGGGGTAACAAGAGCAACAATACTACCACTCAACATGCATACAGCTCCTCGCGAAATTCCTAATCTTACTGGCGGTAAAAGACCTAAACAATAGGTGGGTTAAGCCTACCAATGAATATTCCCCATCAGCGAACTCCAGAGGGCCAGGCACTAATGATAGCTTTAACAAGAGTAGCCAAAGGTATTGCAAAAAAAACTCCCCAGACTCCCCACCAACTTCCAAAAACGAGGACTGCAGTAATAATCGCGATGGGGTGCAGATTGTTAGCCTCTGAAAATAGCAAAGGCACAAGTACTAAGCCATCGATTCCTTGTATCACGCCGTAGCCAAGCGCTACATATACAAATTCCGAGGCCCAACCAAACTGGAGGTAGGCGATAATAATTACAGGGATTGTAACCGAAATCGCACCGATGTAAGGGACGATAACCGATAAGCCAACCAAGAACCCCAATAATATAGCGTAATTTAATCCCATGATTGCGAAGAAAACGTAACTAGTAATACCTACAATTAGGAATTCTATGAATTTGCCCCGGATATAGTTAGACATCTGCTGATTCATCTCTTTCCCAATTTTATTCATCAAAGGTCGTTTTTTGGGGAGAAATGATAAACACCACGTTATAATCCGTTCTTTATCTTTCAGTAAAAATAAGACAAGTATCGGGACCAAAAGCACATAAATCACCACAGTGACTAAAACCGGCAAAGACGATAGCGAAAACGAAACCAGCCATTCGGTGATACCAGTCACTTCTGAGCTCATCATGTCTACCCAGATACGTATCTGCTCTTCAGGGATAACCCCGAAGAGCTGATCTGGTAGCTTATCAAGAACTTCTTGAGCGCGGGTAATCATCGTTGGTAAGCCATTTACCAAGGTCTGTAACTGACGCCAAACTAAAGGTATGACAAAGAAAAGAAAACCGATGAAGCCCCCAAGAAAAAGCAGGAAAGTTATGGAGACTGCTAACCCTCGCGGTATTTGAAAGCGTGAGAGCACCATGATGATACCTTGCATGATATATGCAAGAACAATCCCGGTTATTAGCGGCGCAAGGATTGCTCCCATAGTGATGATAATAACAAAAAAAACAATAAGAATTGCAGTGAAAATTAGCGCTTCCTCATCAGACAGGTGAGCATCAATCCAACTACGAACTACATCAAACACTATCTATGCCTTCCGCATTAGGTAAGTAAATACGCCATCTACCTCTTTACTTTCGATGAGCTCATTACCGCTTTGCATCGAAAAAACCTCGAAATCGCGCATAGAACTTGAATCCGTACTTATTATCTCAAGTATACAGCCGCTCTCCATTTTATTCAGAGCCTGCTTGGCTTTTAATAGCGGCATGGGACAGGTGAGCCCCGCCGCATCAAGTTTCTCATCAGGTGTAAGCACATTCTTATCCATAATAACCCTATTATAGCACTTGATTGGGCTTCGTAATTAAAGAACGTTTTGATAATCCGTGGTCTAATACAATTAAATGCGATCTTTGAACAACTTGTGCAGAATAACCTAAAAATTTTTAGCTTAGCGTACTGGCTTACAATGACACTAACCCCTTTAGTTGGGGGTCCAACTTATGCTGGAAATCAAAATCTACCATCACTCGGTGATCCTATGTCAGCTGTGGTGTCTTTAGCACAAGAAAGAAAGTTAGGCCAAGGATTCTTGCGCACATTGCGAAACCAAGCTCCAGTGCTCGACGATCCAATTATGCAGGATTACCTCGAACATCTCACCTACAAACTGGTCTCGAATAGTCAGTTAGATGACCGGAGACTCGATCTTATAATAATTGATAGTCCTACATTAAACGCTTTCGCCGTGCCTGGGGGTATAATTGGTATCCATGATGGCCTCTTTAAATACGCAGAAACGGAGCAAGAACTAGCAGCTATATTAGCGCATGAAATTGCTCACTTAAGTCAACGCCACTACGCAAGGGGTGTTGAAGCTCAACAAAAATCGAACACGCTCACGATGGCTGGGGTTCTTACAAGTATTCTAGTGATGACCACTGTAGGTGGCGAAGCAGGCTCCGCACTGCTGAGTGCAGTCCAGGGGGTATCGTCATCGGATCAGATGCGTCATAGCCGAGCGCGAGAAGCTGAGGCAGATCGCATTGGTATAAATACTCTTATAGAAGCCAAGATGAACCCTCGGGCAATGGCTTATATGTTCGAACAATTAGATAAAACAATGCGGTATAACTCTGATTCGATACCAGAATTTCTTCGCTCACACCCAGTGACACAGTCAAGGATTACAGACGCCTACAATCAAACCGCTAACTATCCAAACAAAGACTATCCATTAAATATTGATTTTCAAATGATGAAGGCTCGGGCGAAAGCTATCAGCGCCAGATCCCCGAGCGAAGTGATACCTTACTTTTTAGCTGGTTTAAACGATGCAGAACCGGTTATTAGACATGCAAATATATACGGGCTCATACTTGCACTTACGGAAGAAGGAAAATTTCAAGAGGCAAAAGTTAAGCTCACCGAACTACTTGAACTTTATCCCAATAAAATTTCAATAAGGATCGCAGAAGCATATATTTATGTGATGCTGCAGCAGTTCGAAAGAGCTGAGGTACTCCTCAAAGATGCGCTTGCAAACAATCCGGGCAACTACCCTCTAACAATGATGCTCGCCGAAGTTTTAATTAATACCTCGCCAGAGCGCTCTCAGGACCTTCTCACAGAGTTAGCCACAGAACGTAAAAATGATGCCTACGTTTGGTATCACCTAGCAGAGGCTGCAGGTCTTGCGAAGGATATTCCCGCCGTACATTGGAGTCGGGCTGAGTATTTCGTGTTAACTGGCAACCTTGATCGCGCGATCGAGCAGCTAAGCTATTTAGCACCCCTTGTACTAAACAATTTCCAACAAGAAGCCAAAATAAGGAATAGAATCAGAGAGATAGAGGCCATAAAAAAGGAAGAGCGATAGTTACCTTTTTCTTACTCGAAAATTGTTGCTTTCAGCAAACGCGACCATCCGCTCCAGTGGTTGTAATGCCTTTTTAGCTAAAGCTTCGTCAACAAAAATCTCATTAGTACCCTCTCGAAGGGCCTTTTCAAGGCACTCTAGGGTATTCATACCCATCCACGGACAATGTGCGCAGCTTCGACACGTAGCTCCTTTGCCTGCTGTTGGAGCCTCTATAAAGAGTTTATTTGGAACCAAAGCTCGCATTTTATGGAAAATACCTTTATCCGTGGCAACGATAAATTTTTCGTTCGGTAAACTTTGAGAGGCTTTCAAGATCTGGGTTGTAGAGCCGACTACGTCAGCCAAAGCGATTACTTCTCCCGGAGATTCTGGATGAACCAATACTGCGGCATCGGGATGGACATTCATGAGATCCTTCAACCCTTTCGCTTTAAATTCCTCGTGCACGACACAGGATCCCTCCCACATTACCATATCTGCACCCGTCTCACTCTGAATATAAGAACCAAGGTATTTATCAGGAGCCCAAAGTAATTTTTCACCTTGACTGATCAGATGCTCAGCCACTTCCAGAGCGATACTTGAAGTTACTACCCAATCTGATTGGGCTTTGACAGCCGCAGAAGTATTCGCGTATACGACCACAGTCCTCTCAGGGTATTCGGCGCAAAAAGACGCAAAATCATCAGCTGGGCACCCCAGATCTAGAGAGCAAGTAGCTTCTAACGTTGGCATTAGCACACGTTTCCAGGGGCTAAGTATCTTTCCAGTTTCACCCATAAATTTAACGCCCGCGATAATTAGGGTCTTCGCTGGATGCTTACTACCGAACCTAGCCATTTCTAAGGAGTCGGCGACACAACCACCAGTTTCTTCTGCAAGCTCTTGAATCGCATCATCAGTATAGTAATGGGCTACTAAAACTGCATTCTCCCTTACAAGCAGGGACTTGATTCTTTTTTTGAATTCATCAATTTCCTCCTGAGCCAACAAATGGCTTTGGTGCAGAGGAACATCAAAAGCAATACTATTCACGCTTCATTCCGGTTCATTAATTGAACTATATTATACTTAAAAGCAGAAACGTGGGGAGATAGCGAGTTGTGAGAAAGGTCGCATTTTTTATCTCAAAGTCTGAGGTTGATGTTACGATATCGAATTATTACTGGATAGCGAATGAGCTTCTTAGGAGGGGGATCTCTGTATCTCTACTACTAATCGATACGCTTTCTTTACACAAATCTCAAATCAACGCCTCGGGCTGGGAACTCTCCAATAGCACTGCGGTCAAGCCGCCATTTCAACAATTGGTCCGTTTGAATGTGCGTAAGTTCACTGATTTTTGGATTTTTTCTCTTGGTGCAAGAGCTTCTTTTCTCGATAAATACCAGCTACTTTATACAAGTGGCTTTGGAATACATTTTATAAATTCTCTCGAGGCCATAATGCACTTAAAGAGCAAGTATTACATCACGAATAATACCAAGGTATTTAGACATCCTGAAACTTACGCATCAACAGATGCTGACGAGCTACTTAAGATTGTTGAATCCTCGAATAATTCTTGGATCGCAAAACCACCGGCAGGCAGCTTGGGGCGGGATGTCTTTCTGTTGCAGCCCGGCAATTCAAATAACCGGGTGATACTCGAAAATTTGTGTGGATCTAAAAGTGATCAGTATGCGCTAGTCCAGAAACACATCTCTGAAATTGAATACGGTGAAAAAAGAGTGCTGATAGCCGGCGCAAACATTGTGGGTCAATACAAACGACTAGCTACTGGTGACCATCGCACTAATCTTCTGCGTGGAGCAAAAACTGAGGCATGCGATCTAACGCCAGATGAAACTGCCCTTTGTAATCAAATTGGGGCATGGCTTCGTGGGATCGGAGCAAACTATGTAGGTATTGATATGGTCTATCCCTGGGTAATCGAGTTTAATGTGGTCAATCCAGGCGGTTTAACAACAATAAAGAAATTAACAGGCGAGGACCTGGCGCCAAAAATACTTGACCAACTAAACCTAACTTGAGTTTTTAACGCAAAAGTTTATTATACGGCTCTCACTCAAACGGGCCGTTAGCTCAGTTGGTAGAGCAGCTGGCTTTTAACTAGTTGGTCCCGCGTTCGAGTCGCGGACGGCCCACCAATCCTGGAGCAGTGGATCAAGAGCACAAAAAAGTTTTCAACCGTAATCACTGCCTTTGTAAATCGACAAATCTTTTGTAGCGCCCGTTTTCTCTGGACATCAAACTATCATGGGTCCCATTCTCTTTTATGCTCCCATCCTCCAAAAAAACAATTCGATCTGCCTGCATGATTGTGGAAAGTCGATGAGCTATGATGATTACGATCCTATCTTTTGCGACCTCTTCCAGAGCAGAAATTAAATAGGCCTCCGTCTCTGGATCAAGGGCAGACGTAGGTTCATCAAGCACTAAAATAGGCGTCTTTCGAATCAAACCACGTGCAATTGCTATTCTTTGCTTCTGACCTACCGATAGCTTGCTATTCGTTGTGCCTAAATGAGTCTCGTACCCTTCTGGCAACTTTACGATAAAATCATGGATCCCCGTAATCTTGGCAACATACACGACCTCTTCCATGGTTGCTTCAGGATTACCGTAACGAACATTATCTGCGATCGAAGTCGCAAGCATTTCTGTTTCCTGAAATATGTAGGTTATTTGACTACGTAAACTATCAATAGAAACATCATTAATATCTTGATCATCAAGTCTGACCTGACCCTCCGTAGCTGTGTGATACCTAGCGATTAAATAAGCTAAAGTGGTTTTACCTGCCCCAGTTGGCCCCGCAATGGCAGTTAGTTCTCCCATGTTCGCTTCAAAACTTATATTCTCAAGGGCTCTCCTGCCATCTGGATAGACAAATCCGACATCCTCAAATACAAGGCTCTTACTTATTTTTGCTGGAGCTGCTCCTGCAACAATCCTTTCTTGCTCCATATCCAGCATTGCAAAAACCCTGCGTGCTTTAGCGGCTGGTTCCTGCAAACCTATCCAGAGCCAAGCCAGAACTCCAGCAGGCTCGCTCACTGCCATGAAATATCCGATCACCACAGCGTAATCCCCGGGAGTCATCTCTCCCGAGATAACCTTGCCAAGCACAAATAACATTACCCCCCAAAACAGGAATCTACCGGTGCTTTCTCCCAATTTAGTGACTAAATTATTAACCAAAACTAGATAACGATCTCTCCTGAAAGAATTAGCGCTAGCAAGAGCAAAACGCTCTTTCTCAATCTCATTCACACCCAAACTTTGTACGGCCTGAATGTTGTCCATCCCCTCCTCTGTCGTGCTAACGAAGACCGCTCCAGCCGCCGCACTCGCCTGCGCCCTCCGGCGAATCATTCGAGAAAAGGGTGTTGTGACAAGAAGAAAAATAGGCATAGAACCAACAGCTAACCATACCAGGATGGGCGACTCTGGGTAAGCACTCGTCATTGTGTACGCTGCAGTGACGATCGTTACTACGGCCCACCCTAAAATTTGTACGATCCATCGTATGACAGAAGGAATTGAGTGAACATCATGCATTGCTCGAAAAACCGAATCCCCAATAGGTTGATTATCTAGTTTTGTGATTGGTAATAAACGCAGACCCTCAAATAATCGAGAGCGCACCATATGCAGCAACGAGTGTTGCATCCGAACCTCGATGAGATTTCCAATATAATGCCAAATAATACGAAATGTGATACCCAGCAAAGTCCAAACTGCCAACCAAAATAAAATAGTCACGGCCGACTTATCTAACAAAAACTCGATCACTGGCATTAAAAAGGAGGGATACCCAGATCCGTCTTCAGGTAATGGGTTGCCAAGTACAACCTGATCTACAAGTGCTTTCCCAATCCAAGGTGCGATCGCGGTAGTAACGATTTGGATGACCCAACCCATGGATAAAACTACCGCAAACCGCTTCCAGTAAAACCTTATGAGAAGTAAGCACCGCCAGATTAATCGGGCCGTTGTACGGTTATCAATGTCCGTCTCTGAGTCAACTAAGCTCGCCTTCTCATCAAGAGCTTCTTCATCGTCACGCAGCTTTTCGAGAGAAAACCTACTCTCTCTTGTAAAGGTATCAGTCAAGTAGAGTATCTCCTGATTCAGCACGTACAAAGGATCTATACAGTCCGCCTTCTATCGTCATCAGCTTTTGATGATCACCACTTTCCACCACTTTTCCCGACTCCAGGAACAAGATTTCGTCTGCACGACGAATGGTCGATATTCGATGGGTGATCAGGAAGATCGCTCGCTTGGAAGCATCATTGGTTTTCGACCATTCCCTTAAATTCTCTAAAACTCGATGTTCAGTATCAGCGTCTAGCGAGGCAGTGGGTTCATCCAATAAAAGAATGGGTGTATCACGAATTATAGCTCGAGCGATCGAGATTCTCTGGCGCTGGCCAACTGATAAACGCCCTCCCCTATCCCCAAGCATTGTATCGAGACCATCTGGCATCGTTTCGATTGTTTCTTGCAAACAGGCAATTCTGACTGCTTCGTTTACTCTTTCTTCGTCCGCGTCAGGCACTGCGTAACGGATATTTTCTCTGATGGTCATGCCGAAGAGAACGTTTTCTTGAAGCGCAATCGCAATATGCTTTCGTAAGGACTCCACTGAATAATCCCGAATATTCTTTCCATCTATCGAAATAACGCCTCTATCTGGGTCGAATAGTCTTAGTAATAGATTAACCAGGGTTGATTTTCCCGATCCAGTTGGTCCTACAATGGCTGTAATGGTACCTGGAGCTGCACAAAGATTTACTCCATCAAGAACCGGTCTCTCGGGAGAGTAGGCAAACGCCACGTCCTTGAAGCGTATTTCATTCTCAAACTTTTCAAAGGGTATTGCATTTTGTTTGTCACGAACTTCGGGCTGCATGTCCAAGATATCAAAGACACGCCTTAACCCCATAGCAACATCTTGGGCCCAACCCCATAATCGCATTATTTCAACAATCAGCCCCACCGCTCCCTCATAACGCTCTCGGGTCCACTGATAAGCAGAGAGATTCCAAACTACAAAGGTGAGACCGGCCAAGGCAATCAATTCAGTTGCAAACGTGGGTTGACTGGAACCAGACCAGAGAGCCATGAGGCACACCCCTCCGAAAATAAGTACGGCTGAATACGACTCTGTCATGACACTTACCCTGAAGCCGAGCCTTTCATTACGGTATTCAGCGTTAAACGCTATCATAGAGTCCTCTTCAAAACTCGCCTGAGAGCGCTCCCCTGCTTCATAAGCTTTCGTCAACTTAATCGACCGAAATGACTCTTGAACCTTGGAAGTGAGATCTGCATTAGCAATACGCTGAACCAATGAGCGCGTCCTAAACCTGGGCATTGCCCAGCGAGCGACCAAAAATGTGGGCAAGAGAGTAAATAAGATTATTAAGCCAAGTAAAGGTGATAAGATTGATACCAAAGCAGCCGTGACCACTACATTAACAAGCATTACTGCTAATTCTCCTAACACCTTTAGAACATGAGTCACAGTCTCGGAATCTGATTGGATTCTCCAAATGGAGTCTCCTACTCGGTGATCTGCATGGTGTCGGAGAGATAATTTATGCCACTGATCTACCAAGGCTAGTCTAAGATCATGATTAATACGCTGAAACACCCATACTATGTAATAGAGTAAAAAAATATCGAGAGGCCAGAGTATCAGGAACCAGAGTAACTCTATCTTGATTGGTGCCCAACGTAGTTCCATTCTTTGAGCTTCTGAGAGAGCGCCCAAAGCATCGGCTGACATACTAGGATAGCCAAGCAGTGCTGACAAACCTGGCATAAGGGGTTCATTCTGAAGTACCGACTGGTTGATAATTTCTGCGGTAATCAAACCGATGAATAGTACGCCTAGGCCTTTAAACGCCTCAAGACCATAATAGTAGATAAGATGCGAGCCAACTCTTATCCTAAACTTCACACTGGTTGGAGCAATTCGAATCTGGACAAACCAGCCAAGCAAACAGACGAACGAAAGAGCGCTCGTATAGATTTTAGTCCCCGATCCTTCTATCAGAACGATTGAAATCATATTTGCGAGAGCGAGGGATAACATGACCAATACGAGGGAAACAATCTGGACTCTACCGGTCAGATTTGGAAGTGGCCAAGAAAAGATCACAGCCAATAGTATCAGCGGATACAGTAAATTATATGGATATTCGAACGTAATGGGCACGATACTGCAATAGGGCAGGAGCACCGCCAAAATGGTTACAAGCAAGGGCATATAAACAAAGCTATAGCCACGGCCCCTGATAAGTTCAGCGACACGTTCTTCAACGCCAACGCCCGGCATCCACCAGCGGCCCAGGATCTGCGGCGAAATATAAGGCCAGCTGCGAGCCAAAAGAATTACTACAGCGTTGAATCCACTCGTATCGTCTTTGGCAGACAAGTCCCGAGATTGCGGAATAGGAGCCCCTTCGCCGTAAAATGGTACCGCATCAGCAAGATTTTGCGAACGAACTGCTGTTTCTCTGTCCAAATTTTAACCCACTCTTAATGTACGCAACTGGGTCAAAATAAAGATTCAAGTTGACCAGCTTAAAGAAAATACGATTTAACTGCAGCATAGCTTAGAAATTGATAAGTAAATATTCTTTCCTAACAAAACCCTTACAAAACCATTATCAATCGCGAGGATAGTTTAACTTTTGTTATTTGAGAGAACTACAAATATTCTGCAACCTACGTGGCTAGAGTTAAGATGTGTTAAACTACACATCTCAATTTATCCTTGAGATAAGCCTCAGCCAAAGTTGCGACTGTTTTACCTTTATGCACCCTAACGACTTGTTCGAGCAGATCTCGCGCTCGCTCACACTCCCCCAGAAGGTTATAGACTTGACCCAGCTTGAATGCTGCGTCTGGCACTTTTCTATGCTCAGGATAAAACTGAATTACGCGTTCTAAAGCTTCGGTTGCACTCTCAAGGTCTGGTTCTGACTTTGCAGCATAAACCTGGCCCAACCAGTAATAGACGTTTGGGGCGTAGTTTCCCTTCGGGAAACGATTGATAACCGCCCGCAACTGTGAAATGGCAAGATCATACTGTTTGTTCCGAATCAGATCATGAGCGATATCATATAATGTCTTTTCATCTTGAACTTCAACGAAGTTGTCAGCTAAAACTGGGTTTTGTTCAGACGTGTTAGAGGCATTGTCCCTTGCAGCTCTCAATAGCTCAAGGTCCGCCGCCATATTTTGGAAGCGAGAGTCTAACTCTAAATAACGGTCATCCTGAGTAGATCTCATTCGATCTACTTTGAAAGTAACCTCCTCCAAGAGACCACGCAACTTCATGATCTCCCTCTCTAACAATTGAACCTGATAGTGAGTCCCAATAGCAGGATCAGCTCCAGGTTCTACAATTGGGGGAGCGAAGGGTTCAAGGGTCGGCTCCTTAAAAGAGGCCGCAGCAGACTCTTCAACAACAATGGCGCTTTCCACTTGGCCTGATACAAAACATACTTGGCTTAAAAAGAAAAATAAGCTGTAAAAACCAACCCTTATCCAACGGAATGTTCGCATCCGTCCGTACTAGCGGTAGACGATCTCTACACGCCTATTATAAGACCAGCTCAATTCAGTTGATCCAGTTGCATAAGGCTTTTCTTCACCGTAGCTTATCACTTCCATTTGTGACGATGAAACCCCTTGGGCAACAAGATAAGCCCGCACCGAATTAGCCCTGCGTTCTCCAAGGGCTAGGTTATATTCTCGCGTTCCTCTCTGATCTGCATGTCCCTCAAGACGGACGCGCAGGGAAGGATTCTGCTTCATCGCTGCTGCATGTTTGTTGAGCTCCTCGTGACCCACTCGCTTCACAATGGCTTGATCGAAATCAAAAAAGAAACGACCTTGAAGCATTGCTTCCCCAGAACCAGACTCTGAGGGTATAACTAACTGAGAACCCTTTACGTAGGGTTCTGCCACTTCCTTTACTGTCTCCGGAAGCTCAGCGCTTATCTGGCTAGCAGCGGAGGCGTTCTGGCCGCCGTCTACAACCTCGTTACTAGCACAACCAGCCAATAAAATTGACATGAGGCCAACCGTCAGCCAGCCCAGCTTTCTAAGTGTTCCCATGTTCTACTCCTGTCTATGAACGCTTTTCGTATATCTAGCTAATTAAAACAAAAAATCAACCTGAATTCATCGTCGCTGCGAGTTTCAAAGGTTAAAGCCAACTGCGGACATCGCATAATTAATGTCGAAGGGGCAAAAATCAATCCAAATTTGAAGTTATTTCAGTCCTCTTTGTTGGCGACCAAGCTGGCTCCCTCACTTCTCCTTCGCTGGAGGGCAGTTTGAAACGAACACCCCCGTCGATGGAGACGGCTGCCAGAATGCCCCGTCCATCCTCTTCAGTGGCGTAAATTAACATACTTCCATTGGGTGCGATACTCGGCGATTCATCAAGAGATGTTTGAGTCAAAACGGAGAGGCGTCCCCTGCGAAGGTCGAGCAAACTTATGTGGTAGACAGCATTGCGACGGTGCACCATAACAAGGCCACTCCCATCCGATAACAAACTGGCCCCTGCATTATATTCTCCCTCAAATGTTAAACGTTGAATTTTGAGATCATGCAAATCTACTTTATAAATTTGCGGACTCCCACCCCGATTTGAGGTAAAGATCAGAGATCGCCCATCTGGAAACCATGAAGGCTCTGTATCTATCCCATAGTGCCTCGTAATCTGTGTCATCCTTCTGGTATTCAAATCATAAGTCCATATATCGGGGTTTCCGGATTTGCTCAAAACAAGTGCTAGTTTTTCACCGTCTGGTGAAAACGACGGTGCACCATTAAGACCCTGAAAGTTTGTTATGATTCTGCGGGTTTTTTTTGACAAGTCGTGCAAATAAATCGCGGGTTTACTATCCTTTTCGAACGAAACATAAGCTATCCGACTACCATCAGGAGCCCAGGCGGGCGAGAGAATTGGCTCAGAAGTTTCTAACACAGTCTCAACCCGTAAACCGTCAGAGTCTGCAATATTTAGGCGATAGTTCCGGGCCTCAATTGGACCCAGGGCTGTCACATACATAATTCGTGTTGAAAAAGCTCCTGAGATACCGGTGAGCTTTTCATAAACTTTATCGCTAATGTGGTGACCCAAATCCCTCAATTTGTCGCGTTCCGAGACAACGATCTCCTTTAATTCCCGAGATTGCTCCAGTACGTTATGCAGCTCGTACTCCACTCGAATCTCGTTACCTCTTATAGTTAGGGAGCCAATTACCAGATATTCAACTTTCAATAGCCGCCAGTCTCGATAAAGCACATCTTTCGACCGATGAGGTCGACTCAACATTCTGTCAACAGGCGTGGTAACGAATCGACCACTCAGTTGAAGATCGGAAGCCACCACATCGCTAACCTTCTCGGGAAGACGACCCCAACCTTTTCGCTCAAACGGTACCACCGCAACACGAACTGGTTTATCCAAACCCTTTGTTACTTCTATTCGAAGATCGCTTGCAACTGCAGATGCACAAAGAGTAAATAATAAGATGAGGTTAAACTTCATGAGTAGCCGCACCGACTAAAGCCTCAGGTCTTCTGGACGAAATAGGATAGTAAATTCTCGGAAATTTTTTTCGAATTCCCTGGAATCAGGAGGAACCAAAAACCTTTCTGCCTTAGTCACCGCTAGAACCGCAGATCTATCAAAAGCATCGTTGCCACTTCTCTTTTCTAAAATGACCTCAACTACCTCGCCCGTAGGCACGAGGAACACTCGCAATTGAACCTGCATACCATTCCTTGCACTCGGTGGCCGCGACCAGTTTTCCACTATATCTCGTTGAATCTGACCAATATAGACCTGTGTTTTTTCATTGTCTGTAACTGCCTTTCGAGCGTTTGCTTCCCTAGACCCAAGGACCATAAATGGTTCTTCCAGTTTAATAAGAGGTTCAATTACGGTATCTGAAACTTCTTCTCCTAAAGTTTCTCTCTCTGGTCTCAGAAAATCCCCTCGTCCGTCAATTTGATTAGTATTTTTATCGGTAACTGGAATTTCAGGCGAATTCGCCTGGCGTGTTAGTTCTAGCGAAGTCAGCTCATTCGGGGATTTTTTTGGCTCAATCTGCCTAACCTTCTGAATTTTTTTTTCTCTAAGCGGGTTTTCAGAGACTAAATTGGTCTTGATATAGTAAGGCTCATCGCTAAAAAGCTGAGGAGAGGCAGCTTCCGTCCAGTTCGCGATCACCAAACCCAGTACAGTTGCATGTAACAGAATTGCTAGTACGCTCGGTACTAAGTAAGTGAAAAGATTCCTCAAGTTTGTGGCTCGGTGATCAAATTCAAATTAGTAGCACCAGCAGACTGCATTATATTCATTGTATTTATGATGACGTCATAAGGTAAGGACCTGTCGCCCTCGATAAAGACCGTGATGGTTGGATTTTCTTTTATTATTTTTCCAGCCTGCTCCCCTAAATATTCCAGTGATACCGGCCTCTCTTCGTTTCCAACGTTAATATAATAAGTGCTATCCTTTTTTACTGATATCACTAATATTAGTTCATCTTCCTGGATATCAAGAGGTTTTGAATCAGACTTCGGTAAATCAATTTTTATCCCCTGATTAATAAGGGGGGCTGCCACCATAAATATCACTAGTAGTACCAACATAACGTCAATGTATGGCACTACATTAATTTCCGACATCACCTTTCTGCGTTTAGCCGCACTCACGAGCAATCCTCAGGATTCGAGAATACTTCGGTTTAAAATACTACTGAATTCTTCTGTAAATGCTTCGAACCTATTCATGATGACTTCAACTTGTGCGCTATACCTATTATAAGCAATCACCGCAGGTATGGCGGCAAAAAGTCCAATAGCAGTAGCTACAAGCGCCTCCGAGATACCTGGAGCTACTACTGCAAGCGAAACTTGATTCGCTGTAGCCAAACCGCGAAAAGAGTTCATAATTCCCCAAACGGTACCAAAAAGGCCTACATAAGGACTTGTGGAACCAACCGTCGCTAGAAATGGCAAGTGTGTCTCCAAACGTTCCTCTTCACGAGAGAGCGCAACCCTCATAGCCCGCTGCACGTTTTCCATAACTCTTTCTACGGCAAGTCCCTCCTGCTTTGAGCGTGTGAACTCTTTGAAACCTGAAGAAAAAATACTTTCTATTCCAATACTGTTAGGTGATTGCTCCGAAAGCTCGAAGTATAATTGCCTTAAATCTTTTTCTCCTGACCAAAAATCATTTTCAAACTGAATGGCATCACGACTTATTCCTGCTAGTGTAAATCCTCTTTGGAAAATCATAACCCATGAGATGAGTGACGCTAGAACTAGAATGGCCATGACGGCCTGCACGACTGTACTCGCGTTAGTAACAAGGTCAAAAATAGATAAGGATTCATTTACCAATCATTTATCCTCCTCTTCTAAAACATTGGTCTCAAGCATAGCATCAGATCCAGTCGAAGGCTCCAAACCAAAGTATCTAAAAGCAGTCTTCGTAGCAACGCGACCTCTGGCCGTACGCATAACGAAGCCCTGTTGTATCAAAAAAGGCTCATATACCTCCTCGATAGCATCTCTCTCTTCTCCGACAGCTGCTGCGATACTATCTATCCCAGCAGGCCCACCATCAAACTTATCTATCAAAGACATCAAAATGCGGCGATCCATGGTATCAAAGCCGTTAATATCAACCTTAAGCATATTGAGGGCCTCGTCCGCTATCTCTGCATCGACTTTGCCAGACTTTCGAACCTCTGCAAAATCCCTCACTCTTCTCAATAGTCGATTAGCAATACGCGGCGTTCCTCTTGAACGACGCGCTATTTCAAATGCTCCATCCCGACTGCAAGATACCGCTAGTAATTCAGCAGACCGCTTTACTATGATGGCAAGTTCTTCTTCATTATAAAAATCTAATCTTTGAACAATGCCAAAACGATCACGGAGAGGAGAGGTCAGAAGCCCAGTCCTTGTAGTAGCACCGACTAATGTAAAAGGACTTAAATCATACTTGATCGATCGTGCTGCTGGACCCTCACCAATAGTAATATCCACTTGGAAATCTTCCATCGCTGGATAAAGTATTTCTTCCACGGCGGAGTTAAGTCGGTGAATTTCGTCAATGAACAAAACATCACCCCGCTCCATTTGAGTCAAAAGTGCGACAAGATCTCCCTTCCTGTCTATAACGGGACCGGACGTAGAGGTAATCTCGACACCCATCTCATTTGAGATAATATTAGCCATCGTGGTTTTGCCGAGTCCTGGCGGTCCCAGGATAAGGGTATGATCAAGACACTCATTGCGAGCCAAAGCAGCGGCAATAGCGATGTGCATTTGCTCTTTCGCCTCGACCTGCCCAATATACTCTGCAAAAGTTTTAGGCCTTATTGCAACCTCCTGCTTAAGATCTTGATTAATTTTTTCTGCAGAAACTAGCCGGTCTTCCTCAATCATGTATCACCTTTACCTTTAAGTGCCAGTCGGCTCAAGGCCAGTCGAATCGTACTTTTTACGTCTTTCTCATCCAGGCCTACTAATGCCATGGCTGCCTCTTGAGGTTTGTAGCCCAATCCAATAAGAGCTGATTCTGCATCAGCAATAACATCGTTATTCACTGCGTTCTTCGACTTCCGAACGTCCGGCGACTCCCAGTCTTTCAGGTTATCACGCATCTCTATTATGAGTCTCTCTGCAGTCTTCTTCCCAATACCCGGCAATGACACGAGAGATTTTAGATCATTTTCAAGCACAGATTTTATAAAGGACGATGGATCAATACTGGATTGGATACTAATTGCTAATCGAGGGCCGACACCGTTTACCTTTATTAAGCAACGAAAAAGCTCTCGTTCTTTTTCGGTATAAAAACCGTAGAGCGTGTGGGAATCCTCTCTGATTATCAAGTGGGTATACAATGTCACTGAATCTTTTAACTGCCCAAGTCTCTCAAAGGTAGGCGTCGGTATCTCTATTTCATATCCAATACCATTTAAATCAACTAGCACCTGGTCAATACTCTTCTCCAGCAAAATTCCTTTAATTCTGCTAATCAATTAGCCGCCCCCTTCTGAAGGTTCTGGGGCATCCACCCATTCGCTCGATAGTAAACTGAGTATTTGTATGAGTTAACGCGATAGCTAATGCATCTGCAGCATCTTTTTGTGGATAACCTGGTAGCCCAAGCAGTTTCTTAACCATATATTGCACTTGATTCTTGGATGCAGCTCCATTGCCCACAACAGCTTGCTTAATCTTGCGAGCTTCGTATTCAAAAATGGGAATACCCCTTAACGTAGCCGCCAGAATGGCAACTCCTCGCGCATGACCAAGCTTGAGAGCTGATTCTGCACTTTTACCCACAAAGACTCGCTCTATTGCCAACTCGTCAGGAGGATATTCTTCCAGAACTTGTGAAACGCCTGAGAAAATTTCTTCTAACCTTTGGGGGAGCTCCGATTTGTAAGCGGTCTTGATGCAACCGCTCGCCATATATCTCTGACGAGAACCAGCTACGGCGATCACACCATATCCAGTCATCCGCGAACCTGGATCGATTCCGATAATCAGAGTCATTAGAGAATTTAATTACAGAAAAGACTAAAAGTCTATTCCGATTAAACTTGTTTAACGGTGATCAACGACTAATTAGCTCTAGCGGGAAATTAGCATTTGTATGAACCGCCGTTACATCGTCTATATCGTCTAACATTTCTAACAACTTAAAGACTTTTTCTCCTGTCTCGACATCAAGATCAGTGACTGTTTGCGGTAGCATTGTTAATACAGCCGAACTCGGCTCGAATCCCAACCCTTCAAGACGATCTTTGACACGCAGGAAATCCTCAGCCAAAGTAATTATTTCGAGACTTCCGTCATCTTCAAGGGTTACATCCTCGGCGCCAGCTTCTATAGCTGTTTCCACAAGATCATCAACTTCAGGCACAGAATTAAAACCAATGATACCTCTTTTATTAAACAAGTAAGCTACGCTTCCGTCAGTACCAAGGTTGCCGTTAGCTTTAGTAAAGGCGTGCCTAATCTCTGAGACCGTTCGATTTCGATTATCTGTCATAGTCTCAACGAAAACAGCAACTCCTCCTGGACCATAACCTTCATAAGTGATTGCTACAAGCTCACTCCCATCTTTGCCACCAGCTCCTCTCGTGATTGCCCTCTCGATAGTATCCTTGGGCATCTGCGCTGTCTTCGCCTTCTCGACGACGGCACGGAGAGTCGGATTGTCATCAATATTTCCACCACCATCTCGCGCCGATACCGTCAGCTCTCTGATTATCTTGGTAAAGATTTTTGATCGCTTCGCATCCTGACCAGCTTTACGATGTTTGATATTACTCCATTTGCTATGTCCAGCCATACGAAGTCCTAATCTAAGTCAGGGGTTCTAACCGAGATATTTAGTTCACTTAGTTGCTCAGAATCCGCCATGCCAGGCGCTTCAGTTAGGAGACATGTAGCGGTTTGTGTTTTGGGAAAGGCTATTACATCCCTCAGCGAGTCAGCTCCCGTCATAATCATGATCAGCCTGTCTAACCCAAAAGCTATACCTCCGTGCGGTGGCGCACCAGATTTGAGAGCATCTAAAAGAAATCCAAACTTCAATGTAATCTCTTCTTCTGGTAAGCCTAGTATGCGAAACACAGCACTTTGTAATTCCGGTTCGTGAATACGTATTGAACCGCCCCCAATTTCTCT
>MDTE01118069.1_pt1 | contig 28125 bp, 26 predicted proteins | sample 811231 | NCBI WGS metagenome assembly MDTE01 (sample SAMN05326651, study PRJNA326480) | marine metagenome | isolation source: seawater | place: Indian Ocean: Red Sea | collected 2010 | reverse complement strand
TCAGCGTTTCTCCGCTGTCGATACGGTTATGTACAGAGGAAGCGGGGTTGTGAGGCAGCGTTTCTTGTGCGCGGGCGACGACTGCTGGCGCGCTGGCATATGCCTCCAGTTCGCCTTGGCCGCCTCCCCAGACACAAAGTCTGGCATCGGATCGTGAATCGACGATCATGTGGCCGCATTCTGACCCGAAGCTATTAACCCCATCAATCAATTGACCGTGGACGACGATCCCGCCGCCGACGCCGGTACCGAGTGTCAACATGATTAAGCTCGAATGCGACTTGCCACTACCAACCCAGAATTCCCCGTAGGCAGCAGCATTGGCATCGTTTGCGAACAGCACTGGTTTTCCCGATGCAAGACTCAGTTGGTCGCGAATCGGGAAATTTCTCCAGTGAGGCATGTTGGGTGGTTCGACGATCAGTCCTTGTTCAATGTTCATCGATCCGGGAGTACCCAGCCCAATTGCCTGAATGGAATCCTGATCGACTCCGTGTTCCTCCGTCAATTTCCGGATGGCCAGAGCCATTCGCTGAACGGCATCCTCCGCGCCTCTTTCTTCTTTCGTTGGCATCATCGTAAAGGCGAGGGTGCGGCCTTGATTGTCGACGATCCCAATCTTGGTGTTCGTACCTCCGACGTCTACACCAGCAAACAAGGGCTTTTCAGCTTTATTGATCTCGATGATGGAACGCGTTGTCGGCATAGAATCAAGGTGTTGGCGTGGAGACTTGCAATCCGTCAGGAAACGAGAACGGATAGCAACGATCGTAGCATTATCGTGATGACAAGACGAATGGCCAGCGGACGTCAGTGTGATGTAACGAGTAATATTCTCCAGCACTGCGTGTTGGTCCGGCAGCGGGTTCTTGACACGGCAGTGTGGACAGATGATGCCATCGACAGCTGTGGTCCGAAGGAGTTACTGCTCTGCTGGAACGTCAGGGGGAACTCCGAGCGATTTGCCGCCGTCAATTGCAACAGCAGTTCCTGTAATCATCTGACTATCCTCACTCGCCAGGTAGACTACCGTGGTGGCGACTTCTCGTGGTGATATCATCCTCTGCGAAGCACGGGCGAGGGGACTGGCATTGATTAACGACTCACGGAATGCTGCAGGATCTGTTGCCGCTGCGATGTCGGCATTGATCATCCCGGTGTCGCCAACTGGGCCTGGGCAGACGCAATTAACGCGAATCTTGTCAACGCTATGACACAGTGCCAGGCTTTTCGTGAGTGCGATCAGGGCTGCTTTACTAATCGAGTAGACCGGGTCGTGGGCGCGCGGCAGTAAACCGGCATTGCTGGCGATATTGACGATCGAACCGCCGTCCGGGGCCATGTGCGGAATCGTGTACTTGCATGTCAGAAAAGCGGCCTTCAGATTCGTGTCAAGGCACAAGTCCCATTCATCGGAAGCGACATCAGTAATCGCTTTTACCATTCCGACACCAGCGTTGTTGACCAGTAAATCAATACGGCCGGTTGCCGTGGCAGCGCTGGAGATCAAGCCGATTACATGCTGCTCATTACGTACGTCGCAATGTCTGAATTGGATATCTCGTTCGGCAAAATCTGACTGGGTTGCATCAGTGATCTGGATGTCCCCTGCCCAAACGTGGTAACCCCGTTCTGCGAGCATCATGGCGGTTGCTTTACCGATTCCTGATGCACCACCTGTCACGATTGCTGATTTCAGATTGTTGTCCATGCTGGTTTCCATCCGTGCGTTTGGGGAGAGTGGGGGTTCGAGACGTGCGCACCAGGAGGGGACAAGCCACAGTGACTCGAGTCTCTGCTGGGGACAGCGGGCAAACAGGCATCAGTTGTGCTGGGAACCGCGTTCGGCGAGGCATTGTCCAACCGCCCGGTCAAGGATCTGACCGATTTCGTCGACCTGGCCTGCGTTGATCGTCAGTGGTGGCCCAACGGCCAGCCAGTGTGGATCAAACCGAGTAAGTAGTCCGAGATCGAGTGCACGGCGGCCGATCTCGGTTCCCAGAGGCGGAGAAAATTGTTCTTTCGTTGTCGGATTCGCTACCCACTCTACGCCCAGAAACAGGCCTTTTCCTCGGATGTCACCGACGATGCCATGTTTTCGGAGGGCTTCCAGGTGTTCGCGTAGACGCTGTCCCATTTTTTTCGCATTACTGCAGAGGTCGCGTTCCAGCATTTCATCGATGACTGCGAGTCCTGCTGCGCAGGCGACAGGGTTTCCTTCAAAAGTGTGTCCTTCCACAAACCCTGGATTCACTGCGGAATCCCCCCAGAAAGCATCGGCGACGTGTTTTCTTGCGAGGAGGGCTGCCACTGGAGAGTAACCGCCACTGAGGCCTTTCCCAAGGCACAGCAGATCAGGAACAACACCGAATGTATCGGCCGCGAACATCTCGCCGGTACGGCCCATCCCATTGATGATTTCATCGAAGATCAGTAGCACGTTATGTCGATCGCAAATCTCGCGCAACAGGGGAAGGTATTCCTCCGGTGGATCAATGATGCCTCCGGTATGTCCGATCGGTTCCACCATGATGGCTGCTACCGTATCGGGACCCTCCATTTCAATCACACTTTCAATAAGGGTTCCGCAGGTGACGTCACAGTCGGAATGATTTTTCCCGAAGGGGCAGCGGTAACAGGTAGGTGGAAAGACGTGAATGAATCCTGGAGCTAGTGGTTCGTGGAGACTGCGTCGGGAGGTGAGTCCTGACGCTGACAGCGAACCGGTTGTCGACCCATGCCAGGATTCGTAGCGGGAGATGATTTTGTATTTTTTGCTGCGGCCCTGAAGGTGGTGGAATTGACGAGCCATCTTGATTGCCGCTTCCGTGGTTTCGGAACCTCCGGAGGCAAATTTAACAGCAGACAGGTCACCAGGTGCGAGATCGACCAGGCGGTTGGCAAGTTGAACAGCGACGGGGTTGGAACCGTGCATGACCGGTGCAAATGCCATTTGATCGAGCTGTTCACGGACAGCGTTAATGACACGTCGGTTATTGTGTCCTACGTTGGCGACGTAAATCCCGGACAATCCGTCAAGGTATTGTTTGCCTTTGACGTCCCAGTAGTGCATACCATCGGAGCGGGCCATCAAGAGTGGATCACGAACAAAGTCGGTCATCTGTGCCCGGATGAAAATCTGCCGGAGAAACCGCTCTTCAGTGGTTTGGGCTACTGCGATACGTTCCGTGACCGAGTTCGTGTCTGGAGTGGGCATGGGAGTGTTTCTGGAGAAGAGAAGAAGAATTTCAACGTTCAATTGTCGAAGAAACTTGCTTGTCTGGCAACAAGTGGAAGACTTCTCAACCGTACTTCGTACGAAAGTGCGGGGCAGAGTTCAGCAGGTTGAAAAGAGCATTGCCCTCTTATCTGTAGAGTCCATTGTTGCCTGCGCCGGGCTCAATGGGCGCGCGGAAGAATAAAGCTACTTTCTGAGGAATACCGCGTTCGAAAACAGTGATCGATTGTGTTGACCAGAGATTCTTTGGGTGCGTCGATTTCAATGAACAACCCGCAAAAAAATTCACCGGGGGTCGGCTCAGCTTCGGGGAGCAGCCAGATTCCGTTGGGACGCACTTCGTAACGTCCAACTTGTTGCCAGGTGCAACGGAATTTTCTCCCCAGAATGATGCGTTCCACACCTGTTCGACTGATTTCAAACGTGATCGGAACCCACCTCCTCCAGGTTGACAGGATTAGTGCGCTGGCGGCCAATAGTCCCATCAGTGGGCTTTCAGAGATCTTTCCAGCGACCGATCCGGCGCAAGCGAAAAGTACGGCGACGACAGCGTTCCAAACCGGCTTTTGACGGGCTGGCCAGCAGGTGATTCTGACGGGCAGTTGTGGTGTGGACTGGGTTTCCACTGAGGAGGTCTGTGGACCGCTCATAACATCACTTGCCTTCTTGCCGAAACCTCGAATTGTGTGCGTTCACACGTTGGAATCGGTGTCGGGCGGATCGCAGACCGCAACCGGGTCCCGGTATGGGGCGGCGGTTGTATCTGCCCAGGCACCACGAATAAGAAACATCAATGTTCCAAATAGTGCAGAACCCAGAGTTGCTACGGCGGCGACGCACACCGCAAAATGCTGGCCCATTAACACCACAATGGGCGGTTGCCTGCTTTGGGGGACTCGCCGTTGAACGGGTCCTTTACCCTGTGACTGGCGGGCTGCCTCTTGGCGCCACAGATCCCAGTCTGATTGGGATTGAGCATCCTGGAATTGTTGAGCCACGTTACTGCGCACCCAGAACAGAGATCCCACGGCGATAGACAGGAAAATTCCATAGGCGGCGGCCCACAGCAGGTTTGTGTAGAGTTGTTTCGTCACGGCGAATAGGCGACCAGCGGTGAAGGGTGTTGTTGCCTCTGAGCAGGTTATAGCTCAACTTACGGTAACTGAGTTCGTGAATCCAGGTAGCCCGTCTGGGTCTCAAGCAAGCAGCTGGACCTGTTGGGCCGGGGTTTATGCTCGCTGTTGCCATTTTCTGGGATCGGCGTTTAGCTGGGGCGGCCCGCAAAAAAACAAGTATTGTTTTTTGGCAACGCTGCATTGGCTTGGTTCAGGCATCGCGATAGGCACGGATGACTGCGCTATTGTCGGCGTCTCCATATCCGTGCTTGACCGCTTTCTGGAGCAACAATCGGTGCGTTTCCGAGAGGGGCGCTGGCAGTTTCGACTGGTCGGCTAACTGGAGAATCAGATCGACATCTTTGAGATGCTGCGCCAGCCTTGCCTGAGGAGAAAAGTCACCCTTGACCATCTTCTCGCCTTTCGTGTCCATGACGGCGGAATAGGCGGCTCCCGCTTTGAGTACTTCTAATGCCATATTGGTATCCAGACCGCAGCGTTCGGCCAAGGAGATTCCCTCAGCCAGGACGGCGCGATTGAGTCCAAGTACCAGGTTGACGACGAGTTTCATGCGGGCACCACTACCGGCCGGGCCGATCTCGAAGACGTTCTCAGCGAGCCGATCAAGCAACCAACGCGACTTTTCGACGATTTCAGGTTTGCCTCCTGCCATGATAACGATGTCACCGCGTCGCGCCTGTTCGCTGGACCCGGCAACCGTTGCATCGACATACCCGATGCCTGAGGATTCAAGGGATTCGGCGAGCTGGGCGCTGGTAGCGGGATCCCCGGTGGTGGTGTCGATAATCGTGTGGTTCCGCATTTTTCTGATGGGCAACTCAGCGACCACTTCACAGACGGATCCCGAGTGCGGCAAGCTGAGTAGAACAAAGGGGCACTCTTCCGCAACTTCTGCTGCGGATTGAGCAACTCGACCGCCTGATGATCCCAGTTCGTGACACCGCGTATCTACGATGTCGTATCCAAGGACCTGCGTCCCGGAATGCCGCAACCGCTCTGCCATTGCGGTACCCAGCAAGCCAATTCCGATCAAACCGATTGTGTGGTCAGGCATCATCAACGGTGTCTTGCAGTGCGGAGTAGACGTCAGGCGGAACAGAGAATCCGGCGGATTGGACAGCAGAAAGGTATTCCTCTGGACGATTGAGGTTGGCGAGTGTGCTCAGATGTGGATCGACCGAACGCATGTCTTCCACGTCGATTCGCCGAGTGTGGACTTGCTCATAGAGATGAACGGGCCTCAAACGATTGGAGTTCAGCAACTCTTGAATTTGCCCAATGATGCGAATGTGATACACGGCAGCTAATGGATGGTGGTATTTTGTCTCTACGGGAACCACAACGTCATGGGTATCAAGTAAGTTTATCAGTCGCTGGGCGAAAGCCGGAATGAGTAGTGGCACGTCGCAACTCGTCGCGAACAACGCGTCGACAGATCCCTGGAGGCAACTCATCCCCGCCAATAGACCCTGCAGTGGACCACGGTCGGCTTCCAAGTCACGCGCAACAAGTACTGACTTGGGGAGTTCGGGAAGCGTTTGGTCTTTGGCTGCAACGACGACAATAGGTGAAACGACTTCGGAGAGTTTGCGCACGACCCGGCTCAGCATGGTCTCTGGGCCGAAAGGCAAACTGGCTTTGTCCAGTCCCATCCTGCGGCTACGACCGCCACAAAGGACAAGGCCTCCTGTTTTGAGGCGTTCAATCTTGGATTTGTTCATTGGCACCCCAGCTGTAAACAACGTATTACCCTGCGTTATACTTTTCAAATCTAAGGCATCCCCCATTTGGATCAACCAATGACGCTAGTACTTTCCTACCGCTCGCCAGGCCCCGTACCCGTTGAAATCGAGGGAGTCACGCCAGAGGCATTACGTGGCAAGACTCTCGACGAGATCCGGTCCTGGGATATTTATCAGGGAAACCGCAAAGTGTCCTTGGGTGAGTTTTTTGCCGTTTCTGGGGATGCATCTGACGAATCGATTCGGTTGGAGGGCGAGTTGTCCGGTGTGCATTGGATGGGTGCCAAGATGAAACGCGGCACGATTTATATTGATGGAGACGCAGGTCGTCACGTGGGGAGTGAAATGACTGGCGGTCGAATCGAGGTGGCCGGCAATGCGGGTGATTGGCTGGGAGGGGAAATGCGCGGCGGTCGGATCCACGTTCGTGGTCGCGCGGGCCATCTGGTTGGGGCTGCGTATCGTGGTAGCGCTCGCGGTATGACAGGTGGTACGATCCTCGTCGAAGGCGATGTGGGCAATGAAATTGGTCACACCATGCGCCGTGGGATGCTTGTCGTGGGTGGAAATACTGGAGATCTGGCGGCTTTTAACATGTTGGCAGGTACGATTCTTGTCTGTGGTGAGAGTGGCATCCGCCATGCGGCAGGCATGAAACGTGGAACATTGATGTACCTGGGTGACCACGCACCCGAACTCTTGCCCACCTTTCGCTTTGCTTGTCGCTACCGCCCCACCGTATTGACGCTGTTGCTGCGGAAGCTGCAACAACTTGAATTTCCGCTTTGTGAGGATCTTTTTTCGGCGCAGTTCGATCTCTACAACGGCGATTTGATCGAAGGTGGCCGGGGCGAGGTGCTGATCCGTTCCAGTTAACCGGGGGCCCAGTCCATTGCCTCCTTTACGAGCGGCTGGCAATTTGGACGTCAACTCTTGTCGCGGTGCCCAAACTGTCGATAGCGAATGTTGCGCGGATCCATCGTGTGCCCCCAAATGATTTCATTTGTAGAGAGGTCTAATGCACCTGCAATATGCTTGCGGTCCCCAGGGGAAGGCGTCCATCGCCCTTCGAGGATCGCAACCACTCGTTCAAATGGGAGGGTTGATTGTTCGGCAAGGTCTTCGACCGTCAGATGGCGGTCATCAAGGAGTTGGTCGAGGGGTTTCATGCAGGTTCAATGTTCCAGAGGTTCGACAAGAATGTGTCCGTTACGCTGGGCGGGAAGAACGAGGTGCACGTTATCGATCCAAGTGATTTGCCGGGTGGGGTGGAGAAGTTCTATCACTTTGTTCGGTGACTTCCTCCGAGGCAAGTCGAGATCGTTCTTTAGTCTACAGTGTGTTGCTGACAATAGGAGTTTGACCAGGCCTAGTCAGGGGCGGTCAGCGGTGCCGGTGTAAACCCCATTTCTACCAAATGCTGTCGGATGTCTGAATCCGCCAACAGTCCTTGAAGTGCGCACAACACAGGTTTCGTGAGGCTCTGTTCGGGCACAATAAAATCGTACTGCTCTTCTGAGAGGGGGACAAAGGCAAGGTGTGCGGCATCTGCGACGGTACGAATTGCGACCCCCCAATCGGCACGTTGTTGGGAAACTGCTGCGGCGACGGCGTTGTGGCTGCGCGACTGGATCGCATAACCAGGGGGCTGTACGCCTTGGAGGAGTTGATCGATCAGAATTCGTGTTCCACTTCCTTGATTTCGATTGACCATCAAGCAGTCGTTTGCTTGTTTGATATGCTTTATGAAGTCGGCGGTATTCTTGCCGACAAATCGCACATCATCTGGCCGGAAGACGATCCCTTGCAAGCGACCGTAGCCTCGCAGTAGGGTCATTCCGGGTTCCAGGAATGGTCGGTTATAAGTTTCTGTTTCCGGATCAAGCAAGTGAATTCCGGCCAGATCACATTCGCCACGGCGAGCGGCGTCGAGCCCGCCGCTGGAACCGACAGCGAGGAACTTCGTGTGAAATCCCAATTCCTGGAGTTTACCCATCAGAAAATCAAGACCCACGCAATGGCTGCCAATAACAACTAGATCGGCAACTTCCAGATCCCGTCCTAACAACGTGACCTGCACTGGCGTATTGGCTGCTACGATTTCTTCATGACGTCCAATGGTCACGAATCCGTCGGCGCGGCTGAAGGCGGTAACACTGCCTGATCCCTTGCCCATGGGATAAGCCACCAGGGATTGGCTTGCGTCGTTGCTGTCTGTGGCTTGTTTAGTTCTGTGACGTTCACAGAGATTGACGAGCAGGTATTCGGTGCGGCCAATTTCTGAATTAACCTTCATTGCCATACGAGCTGAGGCGACGCCGGACTGGCTTTGCGGCCGTCCTGCGAGTTGTCGGATCACCGGTGCCACAAATTCATGGAAGGTAAAAATAGCCGACGTTGGAAAGCCAGGAAGAATCACTACTGGTTTCCCTAGACTGGCCGCCAGGCAAATCGGTTTTCCCGGTTTTAACGCGACACCATGTGCGACGATTCCAGGGTCCGAAAGTTCAGCGACTGCGCGGTATGACAGGTCGCCTGCACCTTTACTGGTTCCGCCCGATAACAACACGACGTCGCAGATCTGTAGAGCTTCATGGAGTTTGTCTCGAAGCGGCTGCAGATCGTCCTTGACGATTCCCAGCAGGATTGGTTCGCCACCCAGTTCGCGAACCGCATCGGCAATGATTTGGGCATTAGAATCGTAGATCATTCCCGGTCGCATTGGTTCATCAGGTGCAATGATTTCATCGCCCGTCGACACAATCGCCACGCGTGGGCGTCTCCAGACTGGAATCTGGGCAGCACCAATTGCCGCCAGCACACCCGTTTCCCGACTCGTCAACAGTTGCCCACGAGGTACAACGGTTTCACCTGCAGCAATATCGGTACCTGCAAAGGCGATCCCGAATCCAGGCGCGACGGCGCGGCGAATCAACAGCTTTGCACCATCGAGATCTGCGTGTTCGACCATTACGACGGCATCGGCGCCGCGTGGCAGCATGCCACCCGTGGCGATAGACATGGCTGTTCCCGGCTTGATCTCGGAGCTGGGAATCACCGCTGTCGCAATCACTTCCGGTAGTAGTTCTACCGTCCGTGGGGTTTCTTCGTGTGCCCCGACTGTGTCGGCGGACTGTACTGCAAAACCATCATAGTTTGAGCGGTCGAAAGACGGCACATCGACTTGCGAGACAATGTCTTCGGCTAGAACTCGTCCCCATCCCTCAGATAAAGGAATGGATTCGATTGACAAAGCCTCAAGTTGCAGGGCGCTGTGAAAGCGTCGCTCTGCTTCATCGCGATCAATGACATCCAGGAACTGTTCTTGTTGCACCACGGTTGACTATTCTGAGAAGTGATATTCAAGGAATGGAACACTCAAAATGGTGCACTCCGGTTGGAGCGTTGTCAAAAGGGGGTGCGGGGGATCGTTAAGAATTGTATTTTGCAGGATGTGACTTCGCTGCCATTCAGCGAGCAGGAGATCCTAGAGCGCGAGCGAAAGAAGGCAGTCAAGCCAGTGCCCGGTTTAGTTCTTGTTCAATGGTTTGCTGGATTTTTCCTCGAAAAGCAACTGCGGCGAATGGTAACTGCCCGTCGACATTGATCTGGCTTTCATTAACGTCAAGCGTTCCGCTAATCGTGAATCCATAGGTTGTCAGGGAGAAACGCAACGTGCTTTCCTCCCATTCGCCAGTCATTTCGGTAACTTGCTCTTTGAATTGTTCACGGATGTTGTCTACGAATGACTTCAGACGTTCAACCGCTTCCGACTGTCCCAGGGTATGGGGGGTTTCAACATGAAACGCGGGCATAATTCCGACCTTTGCTTGTAGGAGCAATCGTTGTGGATCGAGACGGATTGTTCGGCAGCGAAGCAAGGGAGAGCATGCGTCTCTCCAAAATCCGAGTGCGGATCTAAGGCGGTTGGCCTGTCAGGGTATAGATTGCTTGGTTACAGGATGACGCTTCCGAAGGCGGTCCGTTCATGCCTGGTGACCGACTTGAACCTGACAGTGCGTTTGATTCTCACATCCAGGCCGCAGCGCGGAAACATCGTAACAGAATCACAATTGTTCCGGGAACCCTAATTGGCTTGCCACAAACCCAGGCCCAGGTTAGCGACAGTGCCCCTGGCAGGTGAGATCCACTGTGGCCAGATTAAAGGCAGGAAATGCCTGGAATCAATTTAGCCATGTCACCAAGTTGCGTCGGCAGCAAATGATAGAAGTTGTGTTTGCCGTCGCGACGACACGCGATCAGTCCCGCCATTTTCATCAAAGCCAGATGGTGACTGACGGCGGGTTGGCTATGTCCCAACCGTGCACAGAGACTGCGCACGTTGAGCTCTTGTTCATTGTGCAACAGTACAACGATCCGCAAACGCGTTTCATCAGAGAGGATCTTGAACAGTTGAGCCAGCTCACTAATAGTTGCAGAGTTCGTCTCCACAGGAGATTGCGGTGGAGCAGACGTGGGTGGGGCTGGTGCCGGGACGCTTGAATTCATGATGGGCCACAGATAGAAACGGAACGTTGCACTTTGTCTCGAAACCAACAGAGTACGTGACAGCCTGTAGCGCGGGCAGTGTGCCCGTCCGTGACCAGCATTTGCCAGCGCTGGTGCGTGAAGAACAACACAATTGCCTGATTGAACGCGTGCTGAACACTCGATTAGCGACCGCTATAAAACCCTCTACAGACCGTACAGGGCTTAGAGTTGTTTTGGCAACTAGGGTGCCAACACATGGCATTCTAGACATGACTCTAGCCTTGGGAAGGGTATAGGAGTAAGAAACCCGCCATTTTCAGCGATTCCATTGGTCGTGGGGTCCTCGGTAGCCGTCGAGTAGCCGTCGAGTAGCCGTCGAGTAGCCGTCGAGTAGCCGTCGAGTAGCGAGGTACGCGGGTGGGTTGCAGGTAAACTGCCAGTAAATGGTAGAAAGGTGGTGCTTTTTTGCTTGTGGCCCATTGGCTCGTGCCTGGTGCTGGTTGGAAACGGAATTGGGATCCCAGTTGTGGAGATGGAAATGAGTCTGGATTTGAACACAGTCGATGCTGTTTGTGATGGGGTTGATCGGGATCGTCTGTTACGAACCGCGGTTGAGCTGGTTGATGTTCCCAGTCCCACGCGTTCTGCCGCCCAAGTGTCGGACCACCTTGCGAATCGACTGACTGACGCCGGTTTTGAAGTGTCTCGCGCAGAGGCGGGTTGGCCGGAATCTCCGGCGGTGATCGCGCGCATGTCAACCGGCCGGCCTGGGCGCACACTGCAGTTCAACGGGCATCTCGACACCGTGCACTTGCCTTTTGTTCCCGCGCGAGTGGCGGAGGGAAAATTGCACGGTAGTGGAGCTTCGGACATGAAAGGCGGTCTGGCGGCTGCAGTCGAGGCTATGTGTGTGTTGCGGGATTTGGACGTATTGCCCGGTGGAGGCGTGCTGCTGACAGCGCACGATTTACACGAAGCGCCCTGGGGTGACGGGAGCCAGGTGGAAGGGTTGATTGACGAAGGATTCATCGGTGACGGAGTTTTGCTGCCTGAATACCTCTGTGATCGGTTGCCAGTGGTAGGCCGAGGCTTGGCCCTCTTTGAGACATCCGTGAAACGTGACGGTCAACCTGTTCATGAAGTCCTCGGTGGTAGTGATCAGCCAAGCGTCATTCACGCGGGTGCAGAACTGTTGCGGCAATTACGACAACTGGACCAGCAACTGGCGGAGAAAACACATCCATTAGCCGGGCGTGAAAGCCTGTTTGTTGGACAGGTACATAGTGGAGAGATTTTCAATCAGGCCCCGGTTGAGCTCGCCTTGGAGGGGACACGACGGTGGCTTCCCGGTACTTCGTTTGGCGAAGCGGAAACGCAGTTCAATGAGATTCTGCAGCAAGTCTCTGATGCTGAAAATGTGCAAGTCGAGGGTGGTCTTCAGTTAACGAGAGATGCTTTTGAGATTGCCCGGGAGGATCCATTAGTGACCAGCTTTCAGGCGGCACACGGTCAGGTTACCAATAAAGTATTGCCGCTCGGTGCAAAACCATTTGTTGATGACGGGAATTGTTTCGTGCAACGCGGGGGAATTCCCGCGATTACCCATGGGCCAAATGCAGTCGGAGCCCACACTGTCGACGAGGTGGTTCCTGTTGATGAGCTGGTGCGTGTGGCCAGAGTTTACGCGTTGACGGCTTTAGCGTTTTGCGGTGTGGAGCAAACCTAGTGTCCCTCGGCCTCTGGTGTTGCTGCTGCAACAATACTTGGGCTGGGCTGGTGGCGTAGCTGGTTTCCCGCAAGATCGCGTGGTGGTTAGTTGGCCTCGCCAGAAACGGCAGGCCCCGCATGATTTCAGGAGGAGTAGGGATGCGAATTCGTGGTCTGCAAGCACCGGGTGTTAAGGCTGAAGCAGATGGTTATTCTCCGGGAGTTGTCGCCGACGGGCAGCGGTGGTTGTTTCTCTCCGGCCAGGTGCCACAGGATCTGGACGCCGATATACGAACACAGATCCGGCAAGTGTTCGAGCAGACAAAAAAACTGTTGGATGCGGGTGGGGCTACCTGGGAAGACGTTGTTATGGTCCGCGCCTATTTTCTGCACTTGGAACGTGATTTGCCCGTGTTTCGTGAAGTGCGACGAGAATTTCTCGAACCTCCCTATCCCGCGGCCACAGTGGTGGGCGTTTCTGCGCTTGCCGGCGAGGGTTTGCAGGTGGAAATGGAAGCTGTGGCGGTTGTGGACTGACCGCCAGAAATCGATTTCAACTTGTATTCCACCAAATCGGGCGATGTTACTGCACAAGTCAGTGACCTGATTGCGCCGTCAGGATTGCGCCGTCAGGCGAGTAACTTGGAAATGACTTTTCCCGCTACGTCTGTCAAACGGAAGTCTCGCCCCTGGAAACGGAACGTCAACTTCAAGTGGTCGAGACCTAGCAAGTGCAATACCGTGGCATGGAGATCATGCACGTGAACGCGATCTTCAACAGGATAGTATCCTAGTTCATCCGTTTTTCCGATGGTAATTCCACGTCGAATTCCACCGCCAGCTAACCACATTGTGAATGCTTCGATGTGGTGGTCCCGCCCTAGATATTGCCGTGGTTCTCCCTGCGGAGTACGGCCGAATTCACCGCCCCAAATCACCAGTGTTTCATCGAGCATTCCCAACCGCTTCAGATCCTTGATCAGAGCAGCTGCAGGGCGGTCAATTTCGCGGGTCACTTTGTCGAGCGATTCGCCAAGCTCTGTTCCTTTGTTACCGTGGTGGTCCCAGTCAGTGTGATACAGCTGGACAAATCGGACACCGCGTTGCACCAGCCTGCGGGCCAAAAGGCAGTTGTTTGCAAAACTAGGAGCTCCTGGTTCGGCGCCATAGAGTGCGAGCGTTTCAGGCGTTTCCTGAGAAATGGACATCAATTCCGGTGCGCTGGTCTGCATCCGAAAGGCCATTTCATAAGAGGCGATCCGGGTTGCGATTTCGGGGTCGCCGATCTCTTCCAGGCGAATGCGATTGAAATCATTGACTGCTTCAATGAACTGTTGCTGGCGATCTCGATTGATGCCCTGGGGATTGGCCAGGTTGAGAATGGGTTGGCCCTGGTTACGAAAGGGGACGCCTTGAAAAGTAGTTGGCAGGAATCCACTACCCCAGTTTGGAGAACCGCCACGTGGTCCGCGCGGCCCTGACTGGAGGACGACAAATCCAGGTAGATCGCGTGACTCACTGCCGATGCCGTAGGTGACCCATGCGCCCATACTGGGGCGGCCAAATCGATTGTATCCTGTGTTCATGAAGAACTTTGCGGGACCGTGGTTGAATACATCCGTTGACATCGAGCGGATCACAGCCAGTTCGTCACTGACGGATGCCAGGTGAGGGAGGCACTCTGATATCTCGGCACCCGCAGCGCCGTGTTGCTGGAATTTCCGGCGCGTACCCAGCAATTTGGCATCTTTCTTGAGGAACGCGAATCGCTTGTTTTCTACATACGACTCGGGAATCACTTGCCCTTCCATACTCTGTAGTTTGGGTTTGTGATCGAATAACTCCAATTGGCTGGGCCCGCCAGCCATAAAAAGAAAAATGACATTCTTGACTTGGGGTGGGAAGTGCGCAGGGCGGGGTGATAAGGGATGCTGCGTCGCTTTCGTTGCGGCAGTTGCTGCATCCTGGTCTGCGTTCAGGATTGTTCCCAGTGCCAGGGCACCTAATCCGACACGACAATCTTGAAAGAAGTGGCGGCGCGTCTGGTTCAATGGGTCGTGAATAACGGGATCCATGGTTCTATGACATCATTCTCGAGTGATGAATTCGTCCAAGTTCAGTATGACACGAGCTACGGCGGTCCAGGCGGCCAGATCGTTCTGGTTGTTGGCGTCGCTCTCTGGTGAGTCCTCCGTGATCCCCAGAATTTGTTGCCTGGCGACTGGATCTGCGGCGAATGCAGATTGTTGTTGTTGAAACAGCCTTGAGAGCGCGTCACGTTCCGTAGTGGAGGGGCGTCGAGCCAACGTCGCCAGGAATAGAAAGTCTGTTTTGGCGATAAAGTCGGGAGAGCTTTCCTGTTGAATGCGGCGCGCGAGGCTGCGAGCACACTCCACGAACTGAATATCGTTGGCGAGTGTCAAGGACTGCAATGGAGTATTAGATCGTACGCGTCGCGTGCAGGTTACATTGGAATTGGGGAAATCAAATACCATGAGCGAAGGGTACGGACTTGAACGCCAGAAGAACGTATACATGCCACGACGAAAACGCCCTTCGCCCGTCTCCGTGTTCCACGGTTTCGGGTCCTGCGTAAACTCGAAGACCCCCTCCGGTTGTGGTGGATAGACGCTCGGTCCACCAATGATTCCAGAGAGTAGCCCCGCAACTGCCAGCGCATTGTCACGCACGATTTCCGCTTCAATTCGTACCCGTGACTGGCGGGCGACAAGTTTGTTGTTCGTATCGACCGCCAACAGATCCTGACGCACCTTTGAGGATTGGCGGTAGGTTGCGGAGGTTACAATCAAACGGTGCATTTGTTTCATGCTCCAGCGACGACGAACCCATTCGGTGGCCAACCAGTCGAGTAGCTTTTCGTGAGTCGGCGGGCTCCCCTGGAGCCCAAAGTCATTTTCGGTTTCGACAATGCCGCGTCCAAAATATCGCTGCCAGAAACGGTTCATGACGACACGTGGTGTCAGGGGGTTTTCCGGCGAGGCGAGCCAATACGCAAGATCGAGTCGGTTGGGAGAGTCGCTTTTCGATTGCAGCGGGTGCAGGGCGGCGGGCACCCCGGCGCGGACATTTCTGCCGCGATCAAGGAAATTACCCCGTCGATGAATGTAGGCTTGTCGAGTTTCGCCACGTTCTTGCAAGACCATCGTGGTTGGAATTACGGGTTCCGTGCGACGTAATTGGTTGATCTGGTCCACCTCGGGGAAGGCGCTGCGAGCTTCGGTGCTCTTCTTGAATACATCGACGACCAGTTGTTTTTGTTCGTCGGTACGTTTTGCCAGATCGGTGAGCAACGCTTCCTGGGTAGGTCCGGGGAGTTTGGATCTTTCTTCGGGCGGCAGAGCCTTTTCCCAGGTCTGTTGTGCTTTGGCGAAGATGTCGGCCTTTTGTTCAAGTTGCTGCTCCAGTTCGGTAATCCGTTGGCGAATCTGTTCTCGATCTGTGATCCAGCCCGCCTCAACTTGCCAGTCATAAGGGACTTCAATAGTCGGTTCATTACAGTTGTTCAGGAATGCGAAAAACTCGTAATACTCACGCTGGGACAGTGGGTCGAATTTGTGGTCATGGCAACGGGCACACCCCACTGTAAGGCCGAGAAAGACAGAGCCGGTGGTCGCAACACGGTCTGCCACAGCATCCACGCGGAACTGTTCGTCGTCGGTGCCGCCCTCTTCATTAATCAAGGTATTGCGATGAAAGCCCGTGGCGATCAACTGGTTCAGAGTGGGGTTTTGCAATAGATCGCCAGCGATTTGCTCCACGATGAACTGGTCAAACGGGAGATCGCGGTTATAGGCGTCCAGGACCCATTCCCGGTAACGATACATCTCGCGGGAAAAGTCCCGCGTGAAGCCGTTTGAATCGGCGTACCGTGCGTTGTCCAGCCAATGCCGGCCCCAGCGTTCACCGTAGCGTGGCGAAGCCAGGAAGCTGTCAATCAGGCGATCATAAGCATCTGGCCGGCTGTCTTCCACGAAGTTTGTGACTTGTCGGTAGGTAGGAGGCATTCCCAGCAGATCTAGACGCAGTCGGCGGATCAGGGTTGCGCGGTTTGCGGCAGGAGATGCAGTAAGGTTATTTTCTGCGAGTTTTTCCAGAATGAACAAGTCGATGGCCTGGTGGACCGCGTGCTTCCCATTGAGTTCTGGTAGAGTCGGTCGTCGCGGTTTGCGGAACGACCAATGGTCGATATTGGGTTTTTCAACCACTTCGTCTGCCGGAGGAGTGGCGCCCTCATCGATCCAGGCCTTCAACAAGGCCAGTTCTTTTGAACTGAGCCCCCGGCCTTCGGGCGGCATTTTGCTGATGGCATCGTCGCTGCCTGTAATCGCTTTGATCAGCAGGCTGGCGGTGGCTTGACCGCGTACGACTGCCGGGCCTTGTTCACCACCATCCAGGAGCGTTGTTGCCGTGTCTAAACGTAGCCCCGCTTCATGCTTTTGCGGTCCATGGCACTTGACGCAGTGGGCTGCCAGAATGGGCTTGATTTGTCGAGCAAAGTCGATCTGGGCGACGGCTGCCCGGCCACTGACTGAACACAACAGCAGGCAATTTAGCGCAAGTGTGATCCAGTTCCAGCGGTCGATAGGGTTCCCTGACCTTGTCACGGTGTCGACCTCGTCACTCAAGTTTCGTTGTTGTAAGTACGATTGATGGCGATCGTATAACGCAAGGCAGCAGCGACTGGAAGACCGACCACCAGGTTCCTTACAGAATAGCCGACGGGCACCGCCAAGACAAAGTACGCTTTCCACGAGGCCTGCTGGGCAAGCGGCAGGGTACTGGACGGCCTCAAATTGGTAGCGCGAGAGGGCCTGGGTGTTGGTAAAGGTCGAACAGGGTTACCAGGCAGTCCAACCACCGTCGATGGTGAGGTTTTGGCCGGTCATGTAGCTGCTGGCGTTGCTTGCCAGGAAAACGACAGCCCCCTTTAATTCGTGCGGTAGCCCCATTCTTTTCATGGGGCAGCGTGGAATCAGGCGTTCTACCAGCCCTTGAGGGACACTTTCAGGATTGGGGAATGCACCCGGGCTGAGACAGTTGACGCGCACAGAATCTTGAGCCCAATAGACGGCCAGGTGCCGTGTCATGTGGATAATCCCACCTTTCAAGGCGTGGTAGGAAACAGGGCTTGCGTTGCAGACACCTTCATAGGCTTCCGGATAAGAGGCGACTTGTCCGTACATCGATCCAATCATCACGATGCTGGCACTTTGCGAGCGTTCAACAGCCTGATTTCTGACCAGGCGGGCCAGGGTGAAATAACCACTGGCATTATGTAGTTGCGTGTTGAATTGATCGGTGGTGATGTCGGTCCAGTCGTTGCCCGGTCCAAATTGTCCATTGTTAATCAGGATGTCGATCCCGCCTGTTATCTCGGCGGATTGGGTGACAACCTGTTCAATGGATTGGGGATCGTGCTGATCCATTACGAGGGCGTGGTGGCTGGCGTTACCTGGTTGCGGAAGTGCCGCTGCAGCGGCCGCCGCTCGATCTGCATCACGGCTCGTTACGATCACAGTGGCGCCAGCTTCGGCGAGAGCTGAGGACATTGCACTGCCCAGGTAGCCGCTGGCACCGCTGATGAGCGCGACTTTCCCGGAGAGGTCAAACAAGCTTTGGACATCGGGATTGGCCATGACAGAGAACCTTAATAAAGGAGAACCTCAAAATAAAGGAGAACCTCAATAGGACACTGGATCCTTGATAACCAGACGGCGGACATCACTCTGCGATGTGGGAGAAGCGGTCCCGGTTTCACTAACAATTGACTGCGCAGGATACGCGAACGTGTCGCCCTGCAACACCTCGTTGCTTCCCAGACTGTAATTGTAGTGTTTTCGAATCTTGAACCGGTTCGCAAATGTTTTGGTCCGTTCTGGGCTCCAGCTCGTTCCACTCAGACGGAGACTGTGCCACCAGTGGCCAGCTGCATGACGGACTCTTCATTGATCTCGTCCTGATTCAGTTCGCCTGCCAGACGCCCTTCGTGCATCACTAGAACACGGTCGCTCATTCCCAGGATTTCTTCCATTTCGCTTGATACAAACAAGATAGCGACACCCTCCTGTGCGAGTTCTTCCATCAGTCGATAGATTTCTCTTTTCGCGCCAACGTCGATTCCGCGCGTCGGTTCATCGAGTAGAAGAATCCGTGGGCGAAGTGCGAGCCATTTGGCGAGCACGACTTTTTGCTGGTTACCGCCAGACAGGAACTGGGAGATTTGCTCAAGATTGGGAGTGCGGATCGCCAGCCGATCCGCCATCGTTTCCGCTGCGTTTGTTTCCGCGGTGGAATTCAGAAAACCAGAAAAATACCTGTTGCGGCGTAAGCCCGGCAATCCGATATTGCGCCGGACAGTGTCTTCGACGAGCAGACCGTGTTGTTTACGGTCTTCAGGAACCAAGGCAATTTCCTCATGAATTGCGGTTTGGGGAGTTTGCAGGTTGACCTGTTTGCCAGCGACACTGACCGTTCCTGAGAGCGCTTGATCGATGCCAAACAGGGTGCGTAACATTTCCGTACGGCCGGCACCGACCAGGCCCGCCACGCCAACAATTTCACCTGCTCGTACCTGAAATGACAGTTGATGTTGAGGCCAGGTTGGTGTGACCAAATGGTCTACTTCAAGAAGCACCTCCTGTGGGGTGCGTTCCCGTCTCGCATAAAATTGTGAGAGATCGCGTCCCACCATCAAACGTACCATCGTGTTATGGTTGATTTCTTCCGCATCCAGATGACCTGCATTTTCACCATCGCGAAGCACCGTCACGCGATCGGCAAGTGCCTGCACTTCACCCAGACGGTGTGAAATGTAGATCATGCTGACACCCTGTGAGCGCAGGTCGCGCAGGGTGTCAAACAGTCTTTCTGATTCGCGTGCTGAGAGACTGGAGGTGGGTTCGTCGAGAATCAGGACGCGTGCATTAACCGAAAGCGCTTTTGCGATTTCGATCATTTGTTGATGCCCGATGGTCAAGCTGCTGACACGTGTTTCTGGACTGACCGTCAGGCCGATCATGTCGAGATATTTTTGTGCTTCGGCGCGAATGGTTTGACGGTCAATGAAGCCGTTTCGTAGTGGCTCTCGGCCCAGGAAAATGTTGGCACCGACGTCCAGGTTATCAGCCAGGTTCAGTTCCTGATGAATGAGCGATATTCCCAGGTCGAGCGCCTGCTGCACGCTGGCTATTTGTACCGGTTGGCCATCAACGAGAATCCTTCCCTGGTTTGGTTCTTGCACACCAGCCAGGATTTTCATCAGCGTACTTTTGCCCGCGCCATTTTCGCCAATGACGGCTAATATTTCACCGCGTTTCAAGGTCAAGCTGACTTGATGCAGTGCGCGCACACCGGGAAACTGCTTGCTGATCTGGTCAACTTCCAGCAAAGGTACAGGATCAGCGTTCATTTCGGACTTGGACCCCAGCTCTAGCAGCTCCCTGGAGGGCAGGGTTTAGCCCCCCTTCTTGGCCTTCAGGTCTGCCCAGAATGCATCGACTTCTTCAGCGGACTCCTGGTCTTCTGCGGAAAGGGTGTCGAGCGTTTCCTGGGTTACCACCATTCTCGCAGGGATATCTATTTCCTTGCTTTCGGGGATTACCGAAGTGTCACCGGCCAGCAATTTCGAGAGGACTTCGACGGATTTGTAACCGTATTGATAGGGGTTTTGCACGACGGTTCCAATGCAGTCGCCATCTTTGATGGCCTGCAAGGTGACGTCGTTTTCGTCGAACCCGACGAGTTTGATTTGGCCTAGCTTTCCGGCTTGTTTGAGTGCTTGATAAATGGCTTTGGGGTTGTATTCAAATAGACCCACCATTGCGTTCAATTCAGGAAAGGCGTTGATCGCATCAGCCGCTTTGCGTTGCGCAACGTCCTCCTTGCCTTGATCCGTGTAGGTTCCCAGGATGGTGTACTTTTCACCTTTGATTACCTGTTCCGGATCGTCGTCGAAACGCCCTGGTTCGGCCTCGCGGTCGAGTAATTCGTCAATCACACCTTGGCGTCGATATTTCGAATTGTCTTGTTCCAATCGTCCAATAAAAAGCATCACGTTGCCGCCATCTGGTAAGGCCATTTTGGCGAGCCGTCCACACATGCGGCCTGCCCGATAGTTGTCCATGCCGATGTACATCAATCGGTCTGTTCCCGGGGCGTCGGAATCATGCGTGATCAACGACACTTTCTTTGCCGTTTCGTTCATGAAGTCCACCTGGTTGTCCGCATCGACAGGACTGATGGCGATTCCCTTGACTCCGCTGGTAAGGAGATCTTCGACAATTCTTTTTTGTTCCACTGCAGTTGCCTCAGACGGCATGCGGACATCGACATCGATGTTGAAGTCCTTTTGTGCGTCTTCGCAACCGGCTTTTGCAATATTCCAGAAGTCAGCAATCTGGTTGGTTACAAAAGCGACTGATTGTCGTTCGGTTGGTGATCCTGAAGACGCGGCCTGTTCGGACGCCTCCGGTGATGGTGCACTTGAGCTGCCGCCGCAGCCAACTACCGTGACCAACAGTGTCAAGGTTGAGAGGATCAACGTCGTGTACCGTGTCTTGTTTCGAGACATGTTTGCTCCTCGGGGAGTTGCGGTTGATGAGGTCCGGTCGGTTTTCAACAGATACACCAGGAATTCACAAGCGAAAACGCTCTGTTTACGACGGCCGAGGCGTTGGATGTGCAGGTGATCAGCCGGTTTGGCACTCGCTACAATTTCTCCGGTGCGCGCGGAAGTCCCCCGCCGATTGAGGTTCCCCCTTGGGTGGAGAGTACACCATCAGATCAAGTACGCTAACCAACGACTGTCGCGACCAAATCCCTGGAGAAGTTAGCCACCAAACCGTAGCTGAAGCGATCGATTCTAAGTCGATATTTGCGCAGCGGCAAGGGTTCGCGGCCTCGCTTGTTACCGAAACAACCTGGCAAAGAGCTGCGGTCCGCGCACCGCTGAGACAGCCCGATCAGGTGCGGGAAATCGGCCCGATCAGGTGTAGGAAATGCAGTACTGCACAGGTGTGGGAAATGCAGTACCGCAAACAGCCAGCTTACCGCAACAACTCGTTACGGTGAGGTAGTGTTTCCATCTGTAGCGGGAGCTGAATCGCCTCCGCTTCCTGAGTCGCCGGCATCCGGACCACTACAACCAAAGAGAGGCAGAATACAAGCTGCGGAGATGATGGCGATGAAGAAGGACTGACGCATAGTAGAAAGCTCCCTGACGGTGAACGCGACTAGTGCAGCGTGGGCGCAGCAAACGAAGCCGAATTTTAGTGGCCACGTGGTCCGTAGGCAAGAGCCGAATGGGGTTGTCAGGGGAGGGCAGGTGCCGGGAGCCAGTCCAACCCCACGTCGAGCGCGACTGCGGAATGCGTCAGGCTGCCCACACTAATTCGGTCGACTCCGGTCGCCGCAATCGCCTGTACGGTATCCAGGGTCACCCCTCCGGAGGCCTCCAGTTCTGTGGCGCTGCCGATTTGATCACGTCGTGTAACGGCGTCGGATAGTTGCTGCGTCGACATGTTGTCCAGCAAAATGATATCGGGCTGGCTTTGCAGTGCCGAATCGAATTGCTGGAGTGTATCGACTTCAATTTCGATGAGCAGCGGCTTGGCGTTGTCGGTCGGTCGGTGTAATTCGGTGGCGAATGTACGAGCCACTTCAACTGCCGATGCTGGTGATGTTTCCGAAGTCAGTTGGTCGTTGCGCAAGGCCAGATGATTGTCCTTAATCAAGATGGCGTCGTAGAGTCCGGTGCGGTGGTTGCGCCCACCCCCGCAGCGAACGGCGAATTTTTCCAGTCGTCGCCAGCCTGGAGTCGTTTTCCGTGTGTCGTAGATGCGCGCGTTGGTGTCGGCAACCGCGTCGACGAATTGCCGCGTCAGCGTAGCAATACCCGATAGCCTTCCAATGAAGTTCAGGAGTAGCCTTTCTGACGTGAGTAAGTCTCGCGCGGATCCGCGCAGTACAGCCAGTTTTGTTCCCGCCGACACAATTTGTCCATCTTTCGCCAGGGGTTCCCAGATCTCGGGTATTTCCATCTCCTGGAGCACTTGTTGCGCCGCCTCGAGACCGGAGACAATTCCATCATGACGGGCCGTTACGACAGCCTGGCCTGTGATCTCGGGTGGGATCAGGCTGACGGTGGTGCAATCGTAGGATCGTCCAAGATCTTCGCGGATGGCCAGCCGGATGAGATAATGACAATCGTCAATCAAGTCCTCGTCCCACTGGACTTGTGTGAAGTCATGCATGGCGGCGCCACCAGTAAAAAAAATTCGTACTAGTTCTGTGAGTTCATCATAATAACGGTTGTCCTCTGTTCCGACAGAGAGGCTCGGCAGTGTGGCCCGTTCTTTCTGATGCTGTTGTACGCCAGGGGCTCACTTGATCTCGGCAGGCCCTGCCTGATGTCATGAATAACTCGATACCACCAAAATCTTGTCAGGCAGAACACTGCCAGCAGCGACAGCTCTTGATCTGTCGTAGCGACCAGATCACGATCGCCGGATTGGGGGTTGTCGCACTGATCTTGCTGATCGCTTGTAACGTGTACTGGTCGACGTGGCTAGGCACGGGTGTTGATGTTGATCGCGCAGCTCGTTTGGAAGTCCAGTTTCAAGTGGACCTCGATCGAGCAGATTGGCCGGAATTGACTTTGTTGCCAGGAATTGGTCCCGCGTTAGCACAGCGGATCGTTATGTCGCGGCACAACGAGGGTCGCTTTGCTGACATCGAGGCGTTGCTGCGTGTGAAAGGCATCGGCCCGGTCAGACTAGCAAGGGTGCGGCCGTTTTTCGTGAATTGGAGGCGCAGCGCGAACCAGGCAAACGGAATCATTGAGGAATGAGGCAGGCAGTGTGGCATTGTCGAGGGCGGCGGGTCACAGGTGGCCAATCGCCCTCTTGTCTGCGGTTGTGAGCCTAACTGGAACCGAGGACTCGCAATTCTTTGGGAAGGGGGAAGAAGACGTTTTCGTCACGAATTACTCGTTCTTCCAGGGTAGCTTGATACCGATCTTGAAGGTACGTCACGCACTCCTGGACCACCGATTCGGGGGCACTGGCGCCGGCAGTGATAACGACGGTATGTTGCCTGGAGAACCATGCGTCATCCATGTCCGCCGCCTCGTCGATCAAGTGTGCCTGAATGCCTTTTTCCTCTGCGAGTTCCCGCAAACGCTGACTGTTGGAACTGTTCTGGCTGCCCAGTACGAGGACGAGGTCTGCTTCGGTCGAGAGTGAATGAACTGCCTCTTGACGGTTTTGCGTTGCGTAACAAATGTCTTCCTTTGGAGGTGAGACAATTTGTGGAAAGCGTATCTGCAATGCTTGGATAATTCGGTTGGCGTCATCAACGGACAGTGTCGTCTGTGTCAGGTAGGCGACTTTTGCGTCATCGGGCAGATCCAGCTTTGCCACATCCTCAGGTGACTCGACTAATTGCATTGCCTCAGGCGCTTCGCCGAGGGTTCCCGTTACTTCATCATGCCCTTTATGACCGATCAGAAAAATCGTATAGCCTTCCCGAGCGTAGCGAATTGCCTCCAGATGGACTTTGGTTACCAGTGGGCAAGTGGCATCGATCGTTCGCAGTTGACGTTCTTTTGCCAGCTGACGGATTTCGGGAGCGACGCCGTGCGCCGAATACAACAAAGTGGCATGGTGAGGGACTTCGTCTAGCTCGTTGACGAAGATGGCACCTTGCTCGCAAAAACGGCGTACGACGTGCTGGTTATGGACAATCTCATGGTAGACGTAGACCGGGGGCCCGACCGTGTCCAACGTCAGCTCCAAGCTTTCAATCGCCATGTTCACCCCGGCACAAAAACCGCGGGGCGCTGCCAATATGATGTGCATTCTGAAATCGACCTCCTGTACGACAGATATTACCAAGCCAATCCTGTCAGTGTCAGCCCGATCAGGTTCAGGTTGGCGAACCCACTCAGTCGATAAAGACTAGGAAATGTGGTTTTTTCGCGAGCTGGTTCTGGCTTGCGTTGGGTTGAATGGGAACAGATAATTGGTTCCCAGTGCAGGGAAATTGAACGATTCGATATGTTGGGTGGCGTCAACAACCCGGAGAATGACAGATGAAGGTTGATTTGGGGCTGGCAAAGGGCAGTTTCTGTGATGGTGTGACCCGTCGTCGAGCGTTACGAATCGGCGGAACTGGAATGCTTTCCGGATTGACTATTCCACAACTGTTGAAATGGGAGGCGCAAGCAGCCAATGACAAACCTGCCAGGGCCAAGTCCTGTATTATGTTGTACCTGGAGGGTGGTCCCAGTCATATCGATATGTGGGATCTGAAGCCAGATGCGCCTCGTGAGATTCGCGGTCCTTACAAGCCGATCTCAACGAATGTCGCTGGATTGCAAATTGGAGAATTGATGCCGCACTGTGCGCGCATCGCGGATAAATACACCATCATCCGCAGTCACAGTCACCGAGACAATGGTCATGCGACTGGCAATCACTGGGTGATGACCGGCTATCCACCCAATTTCGGTGATGGACAACAGACGGGAATGCCCTACAACGAGTTGTACCCTTCAATCGGATCGATGATCGCACGTGAGCTTGGCCCAGGCGGCCCGGTCCCTCCGTATGTCAATGTGCCCAACCCATTGGGGCCGGGTGGGCCTGGGTTTTACGGGCCGCTGTACTCTCCGTTTGTCGTGGAGACCGATCCGGTACAGCCTGATTTCCAGGTTCGTGATCTAACGTTGTCGCAAGATGTCAGTCGGCGCCGCTTTGAGCTCCGGCGCATGTTGCTTGAAGAAGCAGAGAAACTCGGTGCTCAGGCCGAAGCAACCGGACGCGCCGCGGCGATGGCGACATATTACGAGAAAGCGTTTTCCCTGATCACTTCACCTGCCGCACGCAGTGCGTTTGATATCAACTCAGAAAAACCGGAAGTCCGCGAACGTTATGGCCTGACCTCGCTTGGGCAATGTTCTCTGTTGGCGCGTCGTCTGGTGGCGTCGGGCTGCCGCTTTGTCGGCATTGAGCATGGCAGCTGGGACACGCACGTGGACAATTTCACCAGTCTCGACAGCGCCTTGGCACCGCATGCTGACAAGGCTTTTTCCGCGCTCATCTCCGATTTAGAGGAGCATGGTCTGCTCGATGACACGCTTGTGATCATGATGGGCGAGATGGGTCGCACGCCACGTATCAATAATAACGCGGGGCGGGATCACTGGTCACAAGCACAGAGTGTGCTTGTGGCAGGAGGGGGTACGAAGCCTGGCATCATCGGTGCTACGGACAAGCAGGCTGCAGCACCAACAACAACTCCGATCGGAATTCAGGATTTGCTGCGGACGGTTCTATTCTTGATGGGTATCGATAGCCGCAAGATTTACAACACTCCGCTGGGGCGACCTGTACCCCTGGTCAACGGTGGCCACATCATCAAAGAGCTTGTGTGATTCCAGGCTGGCACGGTATTGCATTACGGTGAACATTGCATTGCGGTGAACATCGACGCTCAGCAGTTACCGTTCCATTGCGGCCACAGGTCTATTGCGGCCACAGGTAGCGTCGTGCGAGGATTACGGCGTGCATCTGATGTTGTGTGACGTCAATGCGGAGTTCTGGATCGTCACACGCGTTCATGACACCTCCCGCGAATGCTACGGTGGCTGCGGCGTGCTCTTGCAGGTAGGCACACGGGATCGAGCTGGTTAACTGCCAGCCGGTGAGTTTGTAGAGCTGTCGCTCGATGACTGCGGCAAATTTCCGCTGTGCTGCGGTTTGCTGTGTCCGTCGGGCTAACTCATAGGCACAGCTGATCCCTTCCAGTGCATAGCCGGTGTTGAGCTTGCGCTCTTCAGTCCTGTGAACGTCAATCATCCAGTTGGCCAGATCGATTGTGTGGGTTGCAAACATCTCAGTGTCTTCCCAGCCGCTCAAATACAGTTCAAAGAACGCCAGTGACCCCCATTGGTAAAAGGCCTTGGTCAAAGGGCTGTCGTCGTCGGCTTTCCGTGCGTGCTTTCCATAGATGTCGAACATCGTATGTGCGGATTCGATCGCAAGAGCCCGCAGATCGTCGCGCTGCAGGTAGCGTGCGGCTTTCGTGATTGCCAGGAGTGACTCGCCGTCAAAGTAGGGCATCGGTTCTGAGAATGAAAACCCGGTATCGATTTCATAATCTTTCTTAAACTGGGCTGAGTCGGTCCGCAGCGTGAGCAGAAACTCGAGGTAGTCGTCCAACTGTTGCCGACATTCGGCAACCTGTTCTGTCCGCAGGAAATCGATGAGAGCCAAAGAAACGAGAGCCAACGTTCCCGTTGCTCCGTGAAGCACGCCCGGATAGGCGATAAACTTCCCCCCACTTTCGGCAGGGCGCGAGCAGTTGCGGTAAAACGCGAATCCCTTGAGCAGTGCTTCTCTGGTCTGATCGGTGGGTTGGTCATGGTGAATCAGAGCAACCCCCCAGAGGGAACCGGCTTTACGAACTTGCGCGGGGTCTTGTGACTCTTCTAGAGTCACAAAATTGACTTGATAACGAAAGTCACCGTGCGGGGTCTGTCTCGCCAACAGAAAGCGTTTTCCCAGTCCTAACGACTCGTCGAGCAGATGACGCGTCACCTGTTTTTCCGGAAGTGCTGCTGTGTCTGGCAAAGTGACTTCTGTCGAATCGTGCGTGACGGCATTGTCAACGTCACATCCGCTTGTTGTGGGTAGCGCGATCAGAGCCACGACCAGGAACGCTGTCAGAGGATGTGCCATTGACGTGTCATCTCGTTGTGACATGGATGCTGCTTCCATCGGTCATTCTCTAGGCGATCATCGAGGTGCGCCGCTGTCATTGTTAGCGGATGGTGTACGTCACCTGTCCGTGAACCTGGGCCCGCGATACCTGGTCGAGCGAATGCAGCCCTGCCAGTACAAATTCCACACAGGAAGCACGCATCGCGTCGTCTGCTGAGGCGTTGACTTCAAATGCTTTATCCCAAACGGGGGGAACGCGTTTCAGCCGTTCGGCATATTGTGAAGACGGCAGTGCGTCTCCCACTTCGACCTTGACTCCTTTGCCGAAAATTTCTCCGATCGCTTCGAGCCCGTGTTTGTCGACATACTCTTGAAACACGATACCGATGGCCTCGGAGACTACCGCGTCGAGTACCTGCCGTTCGGACATCTGGTGGCTGCCCATCAGATCGAGTTCGAGTTTGCCAAGCGAGGACGAGTAGAGGTGGCCCAGGTCACTAATGCGGGGTACGGCGGGTTGCTCTCCAATCGCGACGGCCCGCTGCCGGGCGCTGGCGACCATCGTACGGTAGTTTGCGAGGCTGAATCGAGCGCTGACGCCGGACTGCTGATCAATGAACTTGGATTTGCGGGCCTGGATCGTAATTTGTTCGATGATTTCTCGCATGAAATATGGAACTGCAACTGGGTAGGGGCCTTGCGTTTCGATCCCCGCTTCTTGTTCCAGGATTTCGATTCCCAATTCACGACTTCGCGGATAGTGGGTTTGAATAAGTGAACCGATGCGGTCTTTCAGCTGAGGGATGACCTTTCCGCTCCGATTGTATGTGGCTGGATTGGCCGAAAACAGAATCAAGACGTCGATATCAAAGCGGACAGGAAAACCACGGATCTGCACATCGCGTTCTTCCAGAATATTGAACATACCGACCTGCACAAGTTCGTCCAGTTCGGGCAATTCGTTCATTGCAAATATGCCACGGTGCATGCGCGGGATCAGGCCGAAGTGCAGCGATTCTTCCGCCGACATGCTCGTGCCACTTGCCAGCATTGCAGGATCAATTTCACCG
>MDTE01055931.1_pt1 | contig 28128 bp, 21 predicted proteins | sample 811231 | NCBI WGS metagenome assembly MDTE01 (sample SAMN05326651, study PRJNA326480) | marine metagenome | isolation source: seawater | place: Indian Ocean: Red Sea | collected 2010 | reverse complement strand
GTCCAATCTCAAGGAAATATCGAAGCCTCATCCGTACTAGAAAATGCGATCATCGAAAAAGACGTTACTATTCGTGATTGTCTAATCGGGAAAGGCGCTCACATAAAGCAAGGAGCAAATCTAACGAATGTGATTGTAGACCACGGCGCTATTGTTCCCAAGAATCATACACAGCATGGGGGAAAGATACTAAATGCCCATAGAACTCAATAACTACTAATTGCAGCGAAGAATATGGCAGAACCCTTGATTGTTGTGAATTTCAAAACCTATGCGACTGCAATGGGAATACAAGCAGAAAATCTTGCTTCGATGATGGCCTCTGTAACGACCTCGGCAAGAATGGTAGGCGTTGTCTCGGCTTTTGATTTGGCAACAATCAATCAATCCTCTCCAAATCTAGAGATTTGGAGTCAACATCTCGATCCGGTTGGAATGGGCTCATTTACTGGATGGCTTCAACCAAATAATGCTATAGAAAGGGGTGCTAAAGGTACGATAATTAATCATGCAGAGCATAAAGTTCCACTAAATCATGTGGAGGAATTAATGGAACAACTACCAGAAGGATTCCAAATTTGTGCTTGTGCTGCGGATGTTGAAGAAGCAAAAGCACTTGCGTCTCTTTCACCGACATTCATCGCAGTTGAACCACCTGAGTTAATCGGAGGGGATATTTCCGTGACAACTGCAGATCCTGATGTCATAAAATCAACGGTTGATGCTGTCAAATCCGTTAATGAAAACATACGCGTGCTTTGTGGAGCTGGTGTGAAGAATGGAAGTGATGTAAAAATGGCTCTCTCCCTTGGTGCCGAGGGAGTTTTACTTGCAAGCGGTGTTACCAAAGCCAAAGACCCATTTGAAATTCTAAATGACCTCGTTTCCAAAATTTGAATGCCTGCTTGAGTCACAAATTTTGTAGCATTTTCATTTGGTTATTCTTCGCCTCTGCTAAATTTATTCGACCATGACAATCGAATTGGAATGAACAGTGATCGCAGGAATATTCATTTTTTGCATAAGGTATGCGTTTCAAATCCTGATATTTTCGAAAATATCCTCGCCATTCGTTCATAGCGGTGATATCATGCCACACCAAATCTTTAGCCATCGAATACAGTTGTTTATCAAAATCAATGTAAGCCCTTTTCCATCGATACCTGTCCCAATAAATCACCAATATTGTTGGTTTATGTTTGGGTTTTTGCTTCATAAAATGTTCACGCCACCACAGATACATGAGATGAAATTCTAAATTTTTTGAAGATGAGAATCTTTGAGGCCCTTGAACAATAATTCGTACCAAAATATCTTGATTCTTTGTTGTCCAAACAAAATCCGGAGCATTATAGATTACATGATTGTCTCTTATTGTTGGATTCTCAATTCTATCAATCACTTGAAAAGAATGGGGACTTTGCTTTATCAATGAATAAAATGGTTCAAGCTTCCATAAATCCTTTATTCTGGTTTCAAATCGTTCGTTTACGATGTTGAATGGCTGTTTTTTCTTTTGCAAATTCCTGTATTCTTTGGGGAAAAAATGAACAAGTCTCTCATTTCTTCTTTTGAGAAACCTCACTTCCCTTTCAAAATTCTTTGATAATTTCACAACACTAAGTTCTTCACCATTAATCAATGAACGAATCCCATCTAGAATCACTTGCCTAATTGACTGCAAACATTGGTACCATTCACTCACCCATTTTGCTCTGGATTCAAAGACGTGTTCGATTCGATCTGATTTGTGAAAATGGCGACCATATTTTAGAATCCATGCCCTTGGACAGGACAACAACAAATTGATTCTTGATGTAGACCAAACGTGTACATTCTCATCTGAACTTACTAACATTAATCTGGCTTTTTTATTATAGCATTACAAATCTTATGTTAACCATTATCTTGAATCAAGTGTACCATTGTACCAGACTCCATCACAATTGTATGTTGTACCGCCCAAGCATCTAGAGAACCATTCACAACAATGATATCATCCCCTGGCTTGAGAATGTGATATAATTCTGGCCACAAATTATCCCATCCTTCAACCTTGATCGAGGCATGTTGGTCAAACATGACGAGGCCTAACCTTCTCCATGGTTTTCCGTTTCTTCCGACGCCACTTTTTTCAGTCTTGTATGCTATTTTGCCCCTTGAATTATACCTGGTTTGAAAATCAAGCAATCCCTTATCTCCCTCTTCTCTTTCATTTGCTTTTTGAATCGAGGCATGAGGGTCAATTTTTAGTTGAATTTCTCCCCTGTGGTTAACGGTTGGAATCACACCAACAAGCCTGATTGTGTCGCCTTTTCTCAAGTCAGAAACCGTTTCATCTGCATCAACCATAAATCGAATAGTAGCATAATTTTGACCTTCGATAATTGACATCTTGGGCCTTAGGGCTTGCGTTGAAGGAGAGATTGAGAATACTTCAGCAAAAATATTTACTCTCGGATTTAATTCACTCAAACCGGTCAAGTTGAATTCGTGAACATTACCGAGTGGTTTGTATTTCTCAATCATCGGGAAATTATCGTCACCATCTCCACTTGGGCAAATCGTTGACCATTCACAATAATCACATCGTTTTTCAGACGGAGGATCGATTGGAATTCCTCCTTTTGCGAACCCTCTTAATTCAGATGGCATTGGTGGGCAGTCCTCTAATTCGGGAGTTTTATTCCGAATCTCATCCCACAAGTTTTTACAATTTTGTTCAATCAATTCTAACTTTTTTTGTGAAGGAACTTCTACTGATTTAATCGAAGGGACGCCAAGATACCAAACCTCCAGACTATCCACCATCTCCTTTTTTTGATGAGTTACCCACCATAGCATTGCATACATTTCAAGTTGCAAAACATAGTCACCGGATCGATCACCAGACCCAATACTCGCCTTAAGGTCAACAATACGAATATTACCATCCCACCGGTATACCAAATCATACTCACCTTGAAACCAATGTTCTGGATGAATGGCGTTCATCGAGAATGCAGGAGCATCGGGGTCAACAAACCACGGTCGGGCGATTTCCCAGGCCTCGATAAGTGAACAGTTTCCTTCCCACGCTAATGGATGAGGAGAGGGACGATTTTTTCGGCCATCTGGAGCCGGAATTATATGGTGCTTTCCCGAACGCCAGGTATTCAAATCATAATCTGATATTTCTGAGTAACAGCGTAATACTTCCTCAATGTGAAAATCTAAACCATGTCGACACATTTGCAAACCGATATCAGAATCAATATCGCTCCATTCACCCATTTTTCTTTCAGACTTTTCCCATAACAATCGCATTTTGTCAAATATTATACTCCAATGGATTTCTGCTCTTGCGTAAGCCCATTCCTTCAATTCTTCAGCCTTCATTGCATGAATATTTTTATTCAGTAACAGTAACTGTTCGGCCCCTTTCGCGTAAACATCCCAAGGAGATTGAGATACAATCAAACCGGGGGATTCCATAATTACACGACAAAATGTTTCTTCAACGGCACGTCCAAGAAATAATTTAGGGATTTGACCGATTTTAAATCGTAGACGTTTCTGATAAAACCACATCCTCTTACAAGCATTCCAAGTGTTAACTTGTGATGAAGAAAGACGGTTGAAGGGACCTACTGTATCGGTCTCAGGGTCGACAATTTGAAACGGCACGAACTAACCGGTTTTGTCGAACATCCTTCAATCCTTCGGAGGGATAATTTCTATCCTCGTCGTTCTCGCATCGATTCTTAGTTGTAATAATGAATCTCTCCAACCGATATCTGCTGAAATAATTCTGAGATGATCTCCGACTCGAATCGAGGTGGTTTTTTGGTTAATAGAGGCACCAAAACAGACACATTCAGCGGCATCTTTCCCGTCCCAAATATGAAATTGTACCATTGACCATGGCCTGCCATCCAAACGATTACCTTGTCTAAATGCACAACTTATGACAATGCCTTCCACATTGGCTTTCGTCCTTAACATTCCAAGTCTGGTTAATTCCAGATCTTCTACTTCTGTAATCTTTGATTTTTCATCCAAATACAGGCGAGGTTGTCCTCTCCAAACTCCTGCAAGTGCATTCTGTATAGTGACTTCGCGATTTGAATGTGTATGCATTTTTGGAAAAGCATCGGGTCGTGATTCTTCTAATGTGACCATATTTTTCCCCGATTTTATCATTGAACCTAACACTGGTTCTCCGAAATGATTTGGTAACGGGCCCCAAGCACCTTGTACAAATCCTCTTACATTTACTCGATGAGGTATTTTTTCAAGTGGTTCACAAGGGGGCATGGGCTTAAATGACTTCTCAAAATTATTTGAAAACGAACACCAGAAGCATTCAGTGCTAGCATCACATTCATACGAAAAGGGGAACGTATTATTTGCAGGAAATGCTACCATTTCATCGTAAATATTTCTGTAATAATCATCATTTAATTGATTCATTTCAGGTTGTACTCTTTCACAACTTCCAAGATACCAGCCTTCAATCCCCTGACACTTCTCTTCATGCGTTTGATTCCATAGCCAAGCATAGAAATTGAGTTGAATGGGTAAAGATGTTGCAAATTTGGAAGAGGAATCGCTCAATTTAATATCAACTATCCGATGATTACCATCCCATCTTAGCACAAGATCACATTCTCCCGCCGCCCAGTCTTCAGGATGATACATCCTTTGAGGTTGGAAACATCGAGGGTCTTTTACCCAAGGCCGGGCCATTTCCCATGCTTGAGCCCAAGATGATTGGATTGACGAATTGCGAGGTGCTATATCCCACTTCAAATGTTGATTGAGTTTATCCTTTACTGGAAAATGAGGATTTGATTCCCAACAGGGGGCAGGAATATCGAAGGAAATTGGTTTGAGATTCGTCTCATGACATTTCTCAACTTCGGCCATCATCAGCATGATTCCATTTGTGATGTATTTCTCTATGTCCTTCAAATGGACATCAGACCATGAACCTTCTTTCCAAGGTGCGGTGTCAAAAGATTCCTCTCCTTTTGCATAGACCCATTTTGAGACGCCGGGAATTTTTTTAGAAATCCATTCAAGCAATGCTTCCTTTGTTTCACATTTGGAAGAAGGTGAATCATCATCAGGGAATTCAGCAAATCGCAATAGCCCACTTCCGCTTGACCCGGCTCTTTCCATTATGAGTCCACAAAGGGCATCTTCAACCAAGGAACCTAGTATCATTCGAGGTTTAATCGGCGATGACAAACCCATGCGATACTTACTGAACCATTGGTTTTTACAGCGCTCGTATGCAGTGAGGGTCGAAGCTGATAATCGAGAACGATTTTTTAGAATCCCCATGGATTTTTTTGGGAACTGAACGGGCAATAAATCACCTCAAGTAAGATAGGAATAAAAATCCCCGGATTGCCTTTGTTCCCTATCTTTTCTGGAAGATGACTTGTTAATTCTGGGTCTTTTAGAGTCGTGGTCTCTTCGAAAGGTTACATTCACATTCTTGAGGAAACGATTCATCCCTTCACGTAACGGGTAGGGACCTGTGGCCAAACCGTTTAGTCCACCTTCTCCTTCAAAAACCATGAGAGAATCTGAAACAATGTCGATGAAATAGACGTCATGGTCAATCACAAATGCACTTTTTTCGTTAGATTCCATCGTCCTTCGAATGGCTTTTGCAGCCTCCATTCTTGCATTGGCATCAAGATGGGCACTTGGTTCATCCAAAAGATATACATCTGCCTCTCTTCCAAGACAAATCACAATACTCACCGCTTGCAATTCACCTCCCGATAATTTTGCCACATTTTTTAGTAATAATTGGTCTACACCCATTGCTTTTACAACATTAACATGAAATTCTCCAGTTCGCCATTTTGGACCAATCTCAGCATCAAGCCAAGTTTGCACAGTACAATCCATTTCTCCATCAAGATGTTGTGGCTTATAGGAAATACTTGCCTCACCACCAACCCAACCTCCATCATATTCCATTTGACCGGCTAAAATTTTGATCATTGTTGACTTTCCAGTTCCGTTCGGTCCGACAACTCCGACTACTTCTGTCTGATGAACGGCACCCGTTTTCGATTTCAGGGTAAAGGTTCCAAGGTTTTTCTCAAGGTCACCCCAATTAATCAACTCGTATCCTTTCTCGCCCGAACGATCGGTATGCGAAAGGAATTTGATTGGTTTATCTCTAATTCTTACATTTTGTTCTGGCAAGAAACCATCGAGATAGACATTTATCGCTTGTCGAGTCGAACGTGCGGGGGTGAATATGCCGAAGGCTCCTTTTTGACCATAGACAATGTGAATCAAATCTGCTAATACATCTAAGACAGCCAAGTCGTGTTCAATAACAATGATTCTTGATCTCTGTGAAAGTTCTTGAATAATCTTCACAACGCGCATTCTTTCAAAGATATCAAGATACGAGGAGGGTTCATCGAAAAAATACACATCAGCATCTCTCAATATCGTCGCACCGATGGCAACTCTTTGCAATTCACCACCACTTAATTGGTTTAATTCTCGCTCCAATAAATGACCAATACCAAGGGATTCAACTGTTTCAGTTAACACGCCTCTCTCATCAACCGATGAGAGAAGAGCCCCCACCTTACCCTTCACTACCTTAGGGAGATGATCGACATATTGGGGCTTGCTCGCAACTCTGATTTGTCCTTGTTGGACATCCCCAAGGAAATCCCTGAGTTCCCCTCTTGGTAGACTTTGTATCACCTCATCCCATCTAGGATCCTCATCTTCCCAATCACCTAAATTTGGAATTAATTGACCGCTTAAGGCGTTTATTGCTGTAGATTTACCCATTCCATTTGGACCCAAAATTCCAACAACTGCATCTTTTGAAGGTGAGGGAAGTCGAAATAATCTAAATCCATTCAATGAGTATTTATGGACCATATCTGTTTCTAATTCACTTGGCAGTTGTGTGATGATTAATGCATCATGCGGACATTTATTTACACAAATTCCGCATCCTATACAAAGGGATTCTGAGATGTGCGGTTTCCCTGATTTATCATCGAGAATAATACATTCTTGGCCATTTCTTACCGGAGGGCAAAAAGCATGACATTCCGCCATACACTTTTTTGGTTGGCAATTATCCTCCTTGAGAACGGCGACTCTCATGTGACCCCCATGTAATGCCCGTCATCCATAACACATCAAATAGACGGCTTGAGAATGACTGCTTGTTGATTTTTACTATCGATAAGGATCGGCAGATCCTCCTCTAACCTTAGGTGACACAAAGGACCATATTTTTCGACAGAGGGTTGTGATTCCAGCCACTCAAAATCAACGGATGGGTCCGTATCTGACACTGTGAGGTAGCCTACTCCAAACGAAACAATGTTTTGGAAAAAATGAGTTCCTTGGCTGGGTTCAACCTTAATGTCAATCATTTCACATTCCACGATTGCTGCTGCTCCTGAGATTTGACTCCAAGAGACGGGTATTCCAAGAGAGGAATCGCTTGAACCCCATCGACCAGGACCTATCAATACATAAGGCCGATTTTCATTTAGTAATTGACTATTCATTTTCTCGATTATTTTCACTAAGTCCTGAGTCCTTAACCGGTCCAATTTTTCTGGATTGACATAAATCACATCTCTGATATCAGGAATGACTCCATTACCAAGTGCTTGCTTCGTTTGAAGCAGAATTTGACTTTCATCGATTTCTGATTTATCATAATTCACATCAACGCCATCAGAAACCAAAGGTCGCATTTGCAGTAAAGCAAATCGGTGGATACCGAGTTCCTGACAAAATGCATATGCAAATTCTATTTCTACAGGCGTTGAAAGTCTGGTCTCTAATTTTTCTAAAATTTCAGAAAGCAATGGCATAAGAGGAGATTTCTTCTTTTCTCTGATACCATGCATCGTCAGAAGTTTTGGACCTTCCCGATGTATGGAATGAACAATTCGATCATCTTGGGAAATATATGTTGATGCCAATAAATCGAGTTGACCGTGTGATATCGCTTCATTGATTTCAGCATGATGCATGGTCAAATTTGGATCTGAGGTGATATCTCCATCAAATTTATTCAATTGGACAGCCCAGAATTTCCTCTGGCTTGAGTTGAATGTAGAAGTAACATTTGAGAATTGGTGAACACGATGAGGGTGGGCAGGCGAAACTCGAAGACATTTTTCACCCTCTGCAACTGTTCTTCCAAGACCAAATGCAATAGCCGCCAAACCATCACTCGATTTGATGTCTCCTACTGGGTAATGATTGTGAGAACGGGCAACACCACTTACCGTAGGATAAAACAGATTTTCCTTTTTTGTACCTACGATTTCTTGTATCACCACCGCCATCCTCTCTTCTTCTATAGAGTTCGGAGTGGCTGCCACATATTGCTTGGCTTTCTTGAAAAAAGTCGAGGCATATACCAGTTTAATGGACTGAGAGAGATGCTTAACTCGACAATCAAGAGAGGGGTGGTCATTGGGGAGCATGAATGTTGAATAAACGCCAGCAAATGGTTGATGTAATGCATCTTCAAGCATAGAAGAAGACCTTACGGCAATAGGCCACGTTACAATTTCTAACATTCCCTTCATTATTTTAAGATCCTCGTCTGAAAACTCGCCTTTGAGAAAGGCTTCAGAAATTTCATCATCATCGGCCTCTGAAAGAGCAATCTCGGAAAGATTATTCCTTTCCAAAAAGGAAACAAAACGGTCAGTAGCCAGGATGAGTGTCCTTGGTACATCGATACGAATCTCTGGATATTTTGAATGCAATTCCAATTCATGAATTCTACTGAAACAAAAAGCCAAACCTCTACCCTTGCCACCTAAAGACCCCTTGCCTAGACGTTGGAAATTACTTGAATGAGCCAATTCGGGATTGTAATCAAAGATTGTCTGTCTTCTTTGCATTCTCAAGAAAGTTTGAATGCTTTCGATCATGAAATTCCTCACACCATCAGACGATGGGAAATCATTGATTTTCTTCTCCCTAATCGCCGCAGCAACCTCAAATTCAGTTCTCGTTCTCAGCCAATGAGAGAAGTGGTTTCTTTCAGCATGGTAGAGAAGGCTCTTTTCTGGAATTTGTTCAATTCCATCTCTTAATTCATTCAGATTTGAAGCTGACATGTACTGATTGTTTTCCGAATCTGAAAATATGAAATCTCCAAATCCCATTCTGGAGGCCATGAATTGGTTAATTTTAGCATGAAGTTGACGGTCATGTTTATTGATATAGACCGCTCCTTTTTCTTCAGAAGGTATCCGGTTATGTTCTTCAGTTGACATGAAAAGTATTGGAAGATGTGGGTATAAGTCCCTCACTTCATCCATGAGTTTGAGACCTGAATCTTCCTGCATTTCATTTTTTCTTGGAAACCTTCCATCGGTAAACAATCCAATGATATTTCTACCATATTTTCTCACAGCATCAAGAGCATCCTCGTAATTTGTTGCTAACAGAACTTTAGCTCTGGATCTTAATCGAAGCATTTTGTGATGGGCATTCAAACCTCCATAAATTAATCTCGAGGTCTGACGTGCAAGGTTTTTGTAAAATCTTGTCAAATATTTTGAATAAAATCGGGGTGAATCTTCGACCAGGACCATAACCTGAACATCTCCAAATTCGACGTCATGACCGACGTTTCTCTCATCTTCTATCAGACTGATAATAGCAAAAAGGATGGATGTATCACCTGACCAAACAAACACTCGATCGATGCCTCCTCCGATTTTCAAGTGTGCAAGTTCTCTTGTGTTATATGTCAGCAAAACAACTGGAATCTCCGGATGGATGGATTTCATTTTCATCCCAAACTCATTTACGTTCATTGAACCAATACGAGACATGGTAATAACAAGATCGAAACGGCGTTCTTGCATGAGATTCAAAGCATCATCTGCATCACTAGCATGAGATATACGAGGTGCTTGTGATGAGATTAACTGTTCAAAATCCCGATGCAGAGTCATTGGAAGAATATCATTTTCTTCTAAGACAAAACGGTCGAATGGACTGCTTACCAAAAGGACTTCTCGAACCTTAAATGGATTCAAACGCTCGAACTTAACCCAAGTAAGTCCGGACATGTTTGACAATGGATGCAGGAGTTAATAACTCTGATTCAAACCAAACCTTTGACGTGTTCAGCACCCCTAACCAAGCGGGTTGTACATGAAGACGGTACTTTCATACCGGCTTTTCTGAGAGCGTCCTTGGCTGCAAGGTAATCCTTAGGATGACATTTTATGGAAATGAATCTCTGTCCGCGCTTTACTCGTGCTGCAGTGCCCACGTTTTTCCCAAAAGCACAGCGCATGCCTTGAGAAACACGATCGGCTCCGGCACCAGTTGCTTGCTTGTTTTCTCTGAGAATCTGATGAGGGTATGTGTGTACGCGAAGGGCATATCCTTGAGGCCCAGCCGCACTTCGAATTGTCGAGTTGGATACAACACGCGCTGCTTCGAGAGCCGTGTGGCGAATTTGGCAGGGTTCATCAACACACAATTCTAATTCCATCTCGAATTGACCAGTTTCCGCTGCTCTGCGGTTGCCTACATGGAACTGCAGAATTCGGTTGTTTGGGACACCACCAGTGTATTTTCGACGGGTAAAAGATGGGCCTTTGACTCGGCGATACATTTTCGCAGGTTTCCTTGCCATGCGGTTTCCTCCATTCGGCCGAAAGTCATACCATATTTGACCCTACCGCCTGCGAAGTAAGAGGAATCGAAGGGAAGTATTCATGCACTTGTATTGTTTGGTAGGGTCAATGGGCGGATGGCGCAAGTGGCTAGAAGAGGAGTCAGAGTACCAGTGGCTATCCTTCGCAGGATTTGCAATCTTTGTGATTTTAGGTAGTATTTACATCAATGCGTCAAGCGATTTGGCGGGTGTAAACAGTGGAACTCTTCATGAAAATGGAACTGGTGATCGGCTCCTAGAAGTAACGGATTCTATGTCATTGTGGGAATCCGATACAGGAAGATACGTTCTTGACGGTTCGGAAAAAATCGAAAATTATCAATTTTCGAGTTGTATCAGTGAAAGTGCAACGATCAAGTTGATCTGCCCAGGTACCAATGGAATCGTTTACGTCGAGAAAGGAAACGGATGGAGCGAAGTGAGTGTTACCGATACAAACCATTTTGCAACCCATGCGTCGATGGGCGACGGCTCATCTCTTGTGGTCTTATCAAACGGGATTGAATCTTCTTTCCTCGCTTATGATTTTGAAACAAATACCAAATTATCGAATATCGCCGAGTATGATGGAGAGAGTGTAATCATTAATTCTGTTATGAGTAAGGGCGAAAATCGTTGGCTTGCTGGTGGTAAAATCCTCCTCTCAATTGGAAATGAAGCAAATCCTCCAAGCCGTGAAGCCGTTTTTGATATAATTTACAATGTCCAAAATCAATTACTTATCATCAATCCTTTACACATCGATTACAGTAACGATGGGGAAATCCATTCCATCATCGCCTTGGGAGATGGTGCCTTCTTTGCCGCAGGAACAAATAAAGCAATCATGTTTGGTGCTAATGAACATACAAAATTCGAGCATTCTAGCCGTGTTGTGATCGAGGATTTGAACGGAGACATTTGGCTTTACGGGACCACCGGTGATGACTTCGTGGTAAGGATTTCGGAAGGCGAAGTATATGTTGAATCACTATCAGAACCTCTAAGATTCTTGCCTGAAATCGGATTTTTAGATGACGGAAAAATTGTCTTGCACGGTGTTTCTGATGATGGTTCTCATGAAGCATTAAACATAGACGTCGACGCAAGAGGTTCCCTGACGAGCCTCAGAGGCATCTTCGACTTTATGTTCATCATTTCCTCATTACTTGTCATTGGACTCATGACTTGGAATGTGGGAGATGCAATCTCAAAAGGGGAAATATTCTGAGCGATTTCAATCGCATCGTTGAATAACCAGTTTCCACCATCGTCAACTCCTCAAGAGGGAACATCAACATGGCGACCAAGCGCGGAATGATGGATCAATTCTGGGACATTAAGAATGAACATCCCGATACTGTGCTATTTTTCAGAATGGGTGATTTCTATGAATTGTTTCATGAAGATGCGGTGATAGGCTCTCAGACACTTGGTTTATCCTTAACCAGCCGTGATAAAAACGCAGAAAATCCAATCAAAATGGCGGGATTCCCCTGGCACGCAATTGAAGATCATCTCAAGACGATGCTGGCTGCTGGATACAAAGTAACTGTTTGTGAGCAAGAAGAACATTTGAGACCCGGTGCGAAACTTCTCGAGAGAGTAGTCACCCGTGTTTACACGCCCGGTTCTCTCTATGAGGAGTCACTCATAGGAACCGATCAATCAGCTCTGCTTTGTTCTATCGTAAAGAAAAACAATATCGTTGGAATCGCTTTTTTTGATGCCTCTACAAGTCGAGCAGATGCATGTGAGGTTTCCGTGAATGATGATTGGGAGAAAGTTACTGATTTACTTATGAGTATGAATCCATCAGAGCTCATTTTTTCTGAAAAACTATCACAAGATGCAAAATTTCGCCACTGTATCAGTCATCTGGAAAAAACAATATTTTCTCAACATAATAGTCAGCAGAAAGTGGTTGAAAAATCATTGAAAGAACTACTCAAGGTATCTGATTTAGGTCATATTGATTTGAATGAGTCAGAAGTGGCTACTCATGCCATAGCATTGGCGGCACATTATCTCTCAAAGATGCATCAAATGACTGAAATCCCACTAAATAATATCTCAATTATCAATAATCATCAATACATGACGATTGATAGAACAACCCTTGCTAATTTACAGTTGATTCATGCCCACAGTGGAGAAAAAGAAGGAAGTTTATTTGGTTCTATAGACAAATGTCGAACGGCGATGGGTCGTAGAAAATTGAAACAGTGGATTCTCAATCCATTGATGGACATCGGTGAGATTGTCCTCAGACAAAATTCGATAAGATCACTTACAAAATCCTCGAGAAGGTTAGCCGGAATAAGAGACATGTTCCTCGGACTGAGAGACATGGAGAGACTTTCAACTCAACTGGCATATGGGAGAGCAGGTGGCAGAGAAATTTATGCCATTGGAGAAGCACTTAGTCGAATGCCTGGATTAAAGGTACTGGCCTGCGAAACCAAAAATGAAATGTTGACAGAACTATGCGAAGACATTGACTCACTGGATTATCTTAGAGTTGAAATATTATCCAAACTACAACCAAGTCAGCCCTTATCTGTAAAAGAAGGAGGGTTGATTGCAATTGGCGTAAATAGTGAATTGGACACATTAAGAGAGCAATCAAATCATGGAGAAGAATTGTTCAAAAATCTCGAAGCAGAACTACGTAATTCATTGAACATACCCTCGCTTAAAGTGAGATATAATCGCCAAATTGGATGGTACATCGAAGTCACAAAAACGCATTTGGAAAAAGTTCCAAAAGAATGGATTCGAAAGCAACAAATGACAAATGGAAGCCGATACATTACCGATGAACTGAAACAATGGGAAGACAATCTACTCAACTCAAAAACCAAAGCGAACTTACTTGAGTATGAGATTTTCAAAGACCTCAGAGAAAAATGTAAGCAAAAATGTAAGCAACTGAATAAAATTTCTGATTCTGTCGCTACCGTTGACGTATTGCAAGGATTGGCTGAAATTGCGAGGAAAAGAGCATGGGTCTGCCCTACAATAACAAACGAGTATAACTTATCAATTCAAGATGCAAAACATCCTGTTCTTGGACAAGATATTGGATTTGTTCCTAACCATGTCGATTTTTCCAAGAAAAGAAAATTTTTATTGATTACCGGTCCAAATATGGGCGGAAAATCAACATATTTACGAACTACTGCGCTGATTACCATCTTAGCCCAATTAGGATCTTTTGTTCCCGCTTCAAAGGCTAAAATAGGATTAGTAGACCGGATTTTCACTCGTGTTGGTGCCTCAGATGACATGCTGAAAGGTCGCTCAACATTTATGGTAGAAATGGTCGAAGTCGCACATATTCTTCAAACTGCAACCCCAAAATCGCTGATTCTACTTGATGAAGTGGGTAGAGGTACGTCTACATTCGATGGTTTGTCAATAGCGTGGTCTGTGACCGAGGACATCTGTCAAAGATTGCAGTCCAGAACCCTATTTGCAACGCATTATCACCAACTCATCGGTCTTGAAGGTGCAATCCAAGGTTTAGTCAATGTATCCGTACAAGTTGCCGTAATTTCGGGAGAACTCAAATTCCTTCACACCGTAATTGACGGTCCTTGTGACGATTCATACGGCGTTCAAGTCGCTTCAATGGCAGGCCTTCCTAGACATGTGGTTGAAAGAGCATCCGATTTGCTGATATTCCTTGAAAGACAAGCCGAAGGTGCCAAAGCTGGAAATGGCAAAACTCCGAATAAAAGAGATGTTAATCAGCATTCTATTTTTCAATTCCTTGCCGCACAGCCCATGACTACAAAGGAAAATGAGATTGAAAAAATGATCAAAGAATTGGATATTGATTCGCTTTCTCCAAGAGATGCACAAGAAACACTATACAAATTGAAAGGATTTATCGAGAGTGATAATTTTGAGTGACGCGAAAAGGATTAAGCAACTTGATGAAAGGACCATCGGTTTCATCGCTGCAGGAGAAGTTGTTGAAAGACCTGCACAAGTGGTAAAAGAATTACTTGAAAATAGCCTTGATGCAGAATCAAAATCAATAAAGATTGAAATTGAAAATGGAGGATTTGAAACAATACGCATTACTGATGACGGGGATGGAATACATCCAGATGACATGCCATTGGCTCTCGATCGCCATGCTACAAGCAAATTACGACAAGAAAATGACCTACATGAAATTACCACTCTTGGATTTCGAGGCGAAGCACTCGCTAGTATAGGCATGGTGAGTAAATTAAGAATTTCAAGCAAAACATCCTCTGATTCAGGTTACACGGTGAGAATGAATTTTGGGGAAAAAGAGAATATTGAACCAGAAGGCATGGGAACTGGTACGGTTGTCGAAGTGTCGGATTTATTTCAAAACCAACCTGCTAGACTCTCATTCCAAAGAAGACCTGTTACGGAAATGGCTAAAATTGTTGATATTGTTATGCAGCATGCTCTTTCTCATCCAGATGTGGCTTTTTCTCTTACGAATTCAGGGCGAATCGTGTTTGATGTTCCTTCGGTTGTAGAATATGATGATCGACTTTTTGATGTGCTCGGAACACAAGCAAGTGGGTTGATTCCGCTGATGATTCCAGTTGAGGATGAGCATGCACCTGGTGATGAGAGATGGACAGGATGGATAAGCAGCCCAGATATTACAAGAGGGAAAGGCGATGAGGTTCATGTCTTTATCAATCAGCGCCCGATTGCCTCTCAGCCATTCCAGGGAGCAATTAGAAGAGGTTACAAAACCAGATTAATGCAGGGACGTCATCCTATCGCAATATTATCCTTGGACATCCCTCCCAGTGAAGTTGACGTCAACGTGCACCCAACAAAAAGAGATGTCAGATTGAAACATTCTTGGCGTGTTTTGGAACGTTTGGAAAGAGCCATTGCACATACACTGCATTCAGTTGCCACTGCACCGGATTCAAGTGCTAGCAGTCTTGGTATAGAATCGATTAAAGAAACAAAAACCGAACCTGAAACTGAAAATTACAAAAAACCCTCATGGGCAATTTCTGCAACTCAACAACTAACCCTTTCTGGTGATTCAGCAAAATCTGTTGAACCGGAGAAAAAGAGGCCAATTTCATCATCTCCTGCGATCCAAAAAACAATCTTCGGGGAAAAAACAATTGCTCCAGCTTTATCTTCAGATGAAAGAGATATTCATCGCTATTCAGGAATGGAATCTGAGCGCCCGGATTCAGAAAAACCTCTCTCAGAAATCATCAATGAACTCCCTGAAATGGAACCTCTTGCTCAATTGGCTGATTCTTACATTTTAGTACAGTCTGGTGAAGAGTTATTGATAGTGGACCAACATGCTCTCCATGAAAGAATCAGATATGAACGATTAAAGGAAGATCAGAACCAATGGAAACCTCAATCAAGAATTACACCTATATCTATAGAACTTAATCCTAAGGAGATGAGTCAGCTACAAGCGGTGTCTTCTACAATCAAATCTTTTGGATTTGAATTTGAAATTGATGCTCAATCAATGATCATACAATCAGCCCCTGCGGTTTTGACTTCATCAAGTATCGAAGATTTCCTCAGAGATTTATTGCAAGATTTGTCTGAAGATAATGAAAGGGCTCTATCCATGGAGAAAATCAAGGATGAAATGGCATTCATGCGTGCATGCAGAGGAGCCGTGAAGGCAAATGAGAAGTTATCCATTGCTGAAATGAGGAGACTCCTTGAGGATATGAGATGTATTCCAAACCCATGGGCCTGTGTTCATGGACGACCGACTGCAATGCGGTTGACTATCCATTCATTGGATCATCATTTTGGTCGTCATGGATAATATTCGCCCCACAACCCTCCAGTTGCTTGAGATAAGATGGCCAAGCAATATTGTGAGCGTTTGCACCTCTGATTACAGCCCCAGTAAGACAACCTAAAGCCACGGCTGTCATCTGTAAACGATGGTCTTCATAAGTTTCGACAATGCGTTCTGGTCTCATCGGAACTTGACCGCCTGGCATCTTCAAACCATCGGATGTCATTTGACATTCTAAAGAAAAATTCTGCAGTAATTCTACTGTTTTCTCGATACGATTTGATTCTTTGAACATAGCATGTGATGCACCTGTAATTAGACCACCATGAGTCAAACACAGTTTTGCAGACAAAGGAGAAATGAGATCATTAGCATTAGTCAAATCATAAACGCCATTTTCATTTTCAGATATATCATGGCCTATTGAATCAATAGGAGCAGGCATATTACTGACTGAAAGGTCAAGTATTTTTGGAAAAGAAGCCATTGAAGCATCTGCAGGAATTTCAACTCTTTCAGGACAGCGCACATCCCAAGGTAAACCCGGTACTTTTGCCCCAGTTTCTTTACACAAAGTCCACGTGAGTTCTGCATGTTTGTTTGAAACTCCTTCGGAAATAGATTCTATTTCAATTGGTTGATTTAGTCGAGGAGTTGCAAGCATAGAGGCGGAAATAAATTGTGAGGTTTCGCCAATATCGATGATTATTTTCTCATTATTTCTGAGAGGATACACTCGAAATGGGAGACCTGAGATTGGAGACCCAAGCGAAGTCAAGAACTTTTCATGCGGCCTGGCTCTAAGTGAGGTATCACCATCAAACTGACAATGGATGCCGGCAAAAGCAACCTGTGCCATAAGAAAACGTAAAGCAGTTCCACTATTTTTTGCATCAATGAAATCATCTGGAGGATGAAGAGGGCCTCCAATCACTGTTGAGTTTTTGATTGAGATACCAAGTTTTGATAGTCCATCAATCATTGTTTGTACATCTTCACCAATCTCATGCATTTGTATTTCAGTACTGGATTCAAAATCCATTGAGGCGAGAATCAACCACCGAAGTGCGTGACTTTTTGATGGTGGTAGTCTGATTTCTCCACTTAATTTCGAGGGCTCGACCCGAATCAAGCCTCCTGACATAATCTTCGGAATTTGTCGACCTTGAATAATATAGTCGATAAGGATGAATAGATGCATCAAGTCGCACCTTCATGATTAGGGACACGAGAGGTAGACCTCTTGAGTACCTCCGCATTTCAATGACGGACCGCTGTAATCTCCGCTGTCGTTATTGTATGCCAAGGGAATACTTCGATTCCAAGTATCAGTTTTTGCAAAGAGATGCAATTCTATCATATGAAGAAATAACAATGATTGTGGATGCTTTACTCGATCTCGGGCTCAAGAAAGTAAGACTTACCGGCGGTGAGCCACTCATCCGAAAGAATGTCGAGACGCTCATTGAATTTCTTCAACCAAAGGTTGAAGTCTGTATGACGACAAATGGAATATTGCTCAATGAAAAGGCACAAGATTTGTGGCAAAGTGGATTAAGAAACATTACAATTTCCCTCGATGCAGTAGACCAACCGACCTTTCAGCACATGAGCGATAGTAAAATCGATGTAAATAAGATACTATCAGGTATTGAATTATGCTTGGATATGGGATTCAAGTTAAAGTTGAATACAGTGATTCAAAGAGGAATAAATGAACATGCGACAAAAGATATCATTGATTTATTCTCGGGACGTGTCGATGAAATTCGGTTTATTGAATACATGGATGTTGGCGAAACAAATGGATGGAATTTACATGATGTGGTCACTGGCTCACAAATAAGAAAGGAACTTGGTAATTTGAAGAAATTAGAAAACCAAGATCAAAGTCAAGTTGCAACAAAATACGAACTCAATGGTCAAATTATTGGATTCATTGAATCGGTTTCAAAGCCATTTTGTTCTACCTGTAATAGGGCAAGACTCTCCGCTGATGGACATCTATACACTTGCCTATTTGCATCTAAAGGAAATGATTTGAAGTCCCTTCTTCGCATGGGAGCAAATCAAAATGAAATTAGTAAAGCCGTCAAAACCATTTGGTCAAAAAGAACTGATGCATACTCTGAGCAACGTGGAGAGGAAAGCAAACCAAAAGTCGAGATGTCATTTATTGGCGGTTAATCGTACAGGACTGGCAAGGCGACATCTGTCATGACGTTATTTGAACCTCGATCGATTAAACGGAATTTCCATGTTCCGTCATCACATCCTAACTCTTCACAATTGATTACAAAATAATCTCCAGTTGAAACGGACCAGCCTGCATCTCGGTCATGGAATGAAATATTCGTTCCAATTTTCCCATAAACATCGCCGTCGTTAGTTAGACCTCTCAAGGATTGATTTTGAGCAACTGACTGAAGTGACCATTCAATTTTTGAGGGGTCAAGTTGTTGGTCTAGTTGCGTTATTTTTACAACATGAAAACCATTAGAAAGCGCTCTGACTGATACTTTTGCATTCGGAGGTTGTTTTTCAACAGTAGATAGTGATGATGACATGAGAACGAATACCATGCTACTCAACATGACGGTTATGGCAAGCAACAAGACGGTGGCAATGACTGGACTGACTGCCTCATTTTCGCCTTGCATGAGGACCCGTACGCACGGTGTAACTTCAAACAACCGGAAAAAAGTTGAATTTTGTGCTTATTCTTTCGAAAAATGGTCAGCATCAAGAACATCCTCCGCTTGGCTAACCAAAGGGAGAGATGGAATGGAAGACCAATGGGATGTCATCATCATCGGAGGTGGTCCTGCTGGAAGCACCACAGCGAGGTATGCTGCATCTCATGGAAGAAAAGTACTGGTGGTTGACGGAAGAGAAAACATTGGCTCGCCTCTTCAATGTGGTGAACTTGTTCCAAGTAACGAAGAGATGAAGAGACTCTGCCCTAAGGTTCCTGAAATTGACGACTTGTTCCAAACACCAGATGAAGCAGTGTCTAAAAAAACAGAAATTATGAAGATTATTCCACCTTCAGGTAAGCCTCTTTCTTTCAAATTTGATGGACTTGTGCTCAATCGAGTCAAGCATGATGAAGCACTTGTAAAACTCGCAAAAAAAAGTGGAGCAACATATTTGACTGGAAAAAGAGTTGTTGATGTCATCGATAACAAAGTAATTTTGAAAGATGGAAGTGAAATTACTGGAAAGATTATCGTAGGCGCAGGAGGCCATCATGACGTTATTAGACGTAAATACTGGGATGAAGAATCATTGAATATCCCTGTAAAGTTTCAGCTCATTGAGGGTGAATTCGGTGACGATCTCGAACTTCACTTTGGTACAGTCGCACCAGGTGGCTATGCGTGGATGTTTCCAAAAAAATCTGGAGCAAACATAGGGGTTGGGATTCAAAGAAAATTTTCAAAGGGAAAATCCTTGAATGGATACACAGAATCATTCATCAAAGAATACGGTGACTCTGCAACCTTTAGCGGAGCAGGGTCTTTACCTATGTCCGGTACAATTAAGACATTCGTAAAGGGAAATTATCTACTCGTAGGAGATGCTGCTGGCATGGTACTTCCATCAAATGGAGCAGGAATTACTATTGCAATGATCGGAGGTAGAATCGCTGGAAATGTAATTCATGAGCATCTCGAATACGGAGTTCCGCTCAAGGAATATGAAAAACGCTGGAAAAAACAAATGGGTCAAGTGATGAAGAATTCTAAGCGCTCATTCAAACTTGGTAGTTTGCTACTGAGATTCCCAGATTGGTTTATCAACCTCACATTCAACAGGCTCACAAAAAGTATTATCTGGCGAGCGATAACCTGCAGAAGAATGTTATTCATCTATTAGCTAAATAATTCGATCTATAGCGTATTCAACTATTTCTCCAAGCAACTTTTTACTATCTGTATCACTGAATGTTTCGAGACAGTCTAGGGCCCTTTCAGCATGGTTTTTTATGAGAATTTCACTGTAATTTATACTATTAGCCTGTTCTAACAATGCAATAAGTCGATCAAATTTCGAATCATCAAACTTTTTGATGATCTCAACAAGTTCATCTTGATCTTGACCATGCAAGATGGTAATAGCATGAATCAGCGGAAGGGTCATCTTTCCTTCGTAGACATCTGCTCCACGAGGTTTACCCATCCTTTCATCACCTCGAATATCCAAGAGGTCGTCCACCAATTGAAAAGCCATACCAAGTTCAAGACCAAATCGTGCCAGTTCTTCTCTTTGCTTGGATGGAATATTTGCTAGATATGCTGCAACATCGCAGGCTGCTGAAAAAGGACCAGCGGTTTTTCCTTGAACAATCTCGAGATAATCTTCAGGACGTGTTGTTGTATCAAGGATGTGATCCAATTGTTTGTATTCTGCTGAAGCAATTCGTGCACAAGATTGTGAAACTATTTCCACCACCTTCTCATCAAATTTACCTCCAAGGCCAAAGCCTTGAACAAACATCCAATCGCCGGCAATCATCGCTTTGGCCAAACCAAATTTCTCATGCAGAGTAGGGACGCCTCGTCTTGTTTTTGCATTATCATAAATGTCATCGTGAACAAGAGTAGCCGTATGAATTAATTCGAATGCAATTGCGAGAGGGAAAACTTCGTCCAAATCTTTTCCTCCTGCCATTTCAAACGATTTTAGTAATAGAATTGGCCTTATTCTCTTCCCTCCTGCTAAGATTACTTCTGAAGACACCTGGGCAACTTCGCCATCTGTGTGTATCTTTTCGTCAAGGAATTCATTCAGTTTTTGTTCAAATTTCGCCTGCATGGCAAACCATTCTGCGGTGAGAGATTTTGAACTCACAATGCAACCCACAGGGTAGCCCTTCTTAACGGGTCGTCAACACGCAGGTTCGTGGGGCAACCCACCGAGGTAATGAAATGGATTCAGTCCAATCGCTTGATGTGCTTGTTGCATCTGAAAGTTTAGATGGATGCTTATTACAAGTCTCAAAATTTGCTCAAACCGTTGATTCTCATTTTTCAATGAATGTAAAAGAAACAGAAAATCACGAAGATACACTCCTTCAGTTGATTGACGGGAAAGGTGACCTTGCTGCTGTATCTGGAGAATGGTGGGCTCAAAATGAAGATGAAGGAGTTCAAGCAGAATTGTTTCTCCCAAGAAAAGATCCAACGCTGGTTCTCGTCAGTGAAGACAAGTTGGAATATATCCCAAAAAACGGGGTCGTCGTCGCGAATTCGCCCCTCATCAAACGTCAGATATTAAGAGCGAGAAGAGACTTATCTGTTGTATCCTCTGTTCAGGCAATCAACAAAGAAATATTGGATGTTGAAGCAATCACCGCACTTGAGGATTTGAGAATTGACCAAGAAATTAATGGCTACGTTATCTCTAGAGCAATGCACGAATTATTACCTTTCAAGACAAGAAGACACACACTGGGAATTCACAAAAGAGTTGAAGAAAGATTCAAGTTTATTCCTCAAGGTCTTACTGGATTTGTCGTTCTCATTTCTCGAAAAGGGTTTCAGAATCACTCATTAAATCGATTTAATGACAACGGTGCAAAAATAGCGTTTGAATTAGAACAGATGGCACTCGGCCATATCGATGAAGAAATTCGACCTTTTGTAGGCATACATGCTGAACAAAGAAAAATTGGAACGATACTCAAAGAGGCTGAAAAATTCCAATCAAAACAAATTCTATCCTCACTGATTCAACCAAATCAGATCAAACTTGACGGGAAAATAAGAATCGAAGTCATGATGGAAATTGTGAGTTATGACGGTCGAGTAACTGGTAAAATTGAGAGGATGTTTAAGCCCGATGATGCAATAAGTTCTGTGAGAAATATCATAATTGAATGGAATAATTTGCTCGAGACCATGACAAAAGACCATCCAGAGGAAAAAAGACGAAACCTTCCAGCAACCCAGAGAATTTTGCAAATCCATCCTCCTGAAAACAAAACATAAGTGTAGAATTAAGCAATTTCTGTGCATAATCTTGGCGAATTAAGAAATACTTAGTCAACACCAATACGCATGTGACTGGTAAGGGGGAACTCCTGTTAGAGCTTTATCAGGCACGATTAGACCGCTTAAGGGAGATATGCATTGAACATGATTTACCTAAGACTGGTTCAGTTGAGATGCTAAGGGCAAAACTCATCCAGAAACTGGTTCTTGATGATTGGGACTTCTCCTCACGAGGCATTTTGGCACTACTCAATGAGGAACTTGGCATCATTTTGGGTATTTTTGGCGTAAAGAAGTCAGGTTCTATTCGAGAGAGGCGTCAGCGATTATGGCTTCATCTAAACCATGATGCAAAGCAAATGACTCCTGAAAATTTGGACAACCTTTCCAGAGAAGAGTTGCATCAACTTTGTGTGAATCTTGAACTCCCAAGATCTGGTACAAAACAAGCCCTACTTTTGCGAGTTGGGGGCGTGCTTACTTCCCAATTAGGCTCTTGGGGTGCCATAAAGAAAAGCCTACGAAGACCTAGAAGTGTAAATGCGATTCCAATCATCCCGATGCCAAAAAATATTCATTCACCATATGAGGAACCTGAAAACCAATTCTTGGACGTGGATAAACCCAATGAGATGCAGGATTCAGAAGAGGTGATTGTCCCGATTCAAGATGAATCAAACTTTGAGGTGTTTGAAGAGGAAATCGTCGAAGAACATACTCCTCAAGAAACTACGCAAAAACTTGATGTCCAACAATCCGCTTCAAAAATTATCATCGAGGCAAGGATGCCCGAAATCGACGCTTTGTGCCGAGATTACTTATCGCTATCAAGTTCTCAAAATAAGGATGAAACTGAATTATTCATCAATAGTTTGAGAGATCATGGATTTGATGTACAAAACCAACATCTTCGTGAAGAGATATGGTCTACAATTCGACAGATTGAATCAAAGATACTCGAAGAGAAGTCCGCAATTTCTTCCGCTCCAAATTCTTGGCTTGAGCGAGAAGCTTTGAGAAAATATGAGAACGTCCGATCTCACCTTCGTGAAGAGATTCATCAACTCTTATCAAACGCAAAAGGAAATATTGTAGAAGCAAGGATGCGTTTTGAGGAAAAGTCACGCGAAATGGGCCTGGATATGCGTATTCCTTCGATTTCAGGAAGGGTTCATGCATTGTTTGATTTACAACTAAGTTTGAATGAAGAATATGAAATGAGCAACCCAACTATTTCAAGAAAGGTCAGAGTACTGAAAGTTCTTCAACACGGAGCCGTACATCTACACCACAAAACAAGGCTGACATTAGACCGCCTTGAAAGGAGCTACGATAGTTTTGAACAATTAGTTGAAGCGATTCTTGAAAAATCGGAAGGAGATTTTAGTGAATCACAACAAAGTCTGTTAATTCGATTTTTAGAAAAGAAAGGCTTTGAGGTGAATGTATCTGAAGTTCGACCAAGGGTATTAGCAGCTGCTGGGGTCATCGGAACTGAATTAGGATTTATTTCCCCATCACAAATTCCAAAACTTGCACCAGGCATTGTACTTGATGATGCTGGAATTGAATCAGTGATTACTGAATTGCAAGCCCTTGCACAGAAATTCAAAACATCAAATCAACCGACTGAGGCTGAACCTGAAATGGAAATGGCCGAGTCCGTTAGCGAAGCACACAACCGTGTTGCCACCATGAGAAACAAGATAGACAATATCGACAATATTCTTGCTAAATTATACCAACAGGAACTCTAGCGGCTTGCGTAGAATCCTTGGATAACTTGAGTTACAGTTTGAATATCGGTGATATCTCTGTCAACAAGGTCTTGAAGAATCTGCATTCTTTGTCTGACATGTTGTTCAAACACATCTGGAGTGACACCGGCTGCAGTACAAATGGTCTCTCTCAGTTTTGATGGGATTCCTGTTTCTTCGATTTGGTCACTTGCAGCATTGTACTTCCAAATGACATTCAAACGTGGCTTATCTCCTTCCATTCCCGCTACTTCGGCTACTTCTACAATTTTTCTTGCGGTTTTTCCATTGACATACAATCTCGCTTGAATGATAATCAAGTCAAGACCAGTAAGCATAATTGGAGGCACATCCATTGGAGGATTGATCATTCTGGTAATGGTTTCTTGGCCTGAGTTTGCGTGCAGGCTTCCGAAACTACCATCGTGACCAGTATTCATTGCGGTCAACAATGTAGCACATTCACTTCCCCTCACTTCACCAACGATGATACGGTCTGGACGCATTCTCAGACTTGACTTGAGGCAGTCATTCATGTCAACTTCTGCCGTTCCATCTGGTCGCTCTCTACGTGTTTCCATTCTTAGCCAATGATCGTGATAAACCTGCAATTCAGCAGTATCTTCTACAGTAAGTAATCGCTTATGCCAAGGAATATACATTCCCAAACAATTCAAGGTTGTTGTTTTACCTGAACCGGTTCCGCCTGCAATTACGAAATTGGCAGGACGGGAATCAAGACCTTCAATCCAAACCCACATGGTGGCTGCAAGTCTCAAATTCACAGTACCCCATTTGATGAGATTGATCATTGTCAGTGGATCTTCCTGGAACTTCCTAATCGTGAGCGTTGGACCATCAGGTGAAATTGGTGGTATCGTACCATTTACACGAGAACCATCTGGTAGACGACCATCGAAAATAGGCACCAAACCAGGCCCGTCTCCCAATGGAACGGCGGTGAACGCAGCGATGTTTTGAGCGATTTGGATTCCTTGATCATCATCAACCCAAACATTGGTTCGACACATTCCATGCTTCCTGTGAGCGACTTTCACACATTGAGCCCCGCCATTATACATCACCTCTTCAAGCGCATCGTCTTCAAGAAGAGCGGCCAAATTTCCGTATGGATTTGCTGGAACATCTCCGTCCACATGATACACCGGAGAAGGATGAGAAGGCTCTTTGTAAACTGTTACTCTACCATATTGATCTAATATTTCTTCTGACATTATTAACCACCTATTGCTTCATATCCTGCTATGTAAAGGAACATTGCAACAGCAGACCACAAGGGTAACCACCACAACATATCCTTGAATCTCCCTAACATTCGACCGCTTACTCCAACGGCAACCATTGCGCTTGCTCCAAAGAAAAGAGAGAATGTTTTGTGGAAACTTGCTAATTGAAATCCTTGTTTTGCAGCAGCAAATTGACCAACGATAAAGGCAATCAATAATGGGAGGCCACAACAGATGAACATAATGATCATGATTGCTGAACCACCTAAATCTGCTTCACGTTGGTTCATGAGATCATTGAGTCTTTCATAATCCATTGCGAGATTGTTAAGCACTTGTTGAAGTGGGGCATCCTGTTCGATGGCTGTAGACATCAAATTCATGACCCGTTGTACTTGACTTGAACGAGTTTTTGCGGCAAAATTTGCTAAGGCAGCGTCAAAGGAAGAGGCTTTGCTCTCAACCAAAGTCTGCCTCAATAATTCTCCTAAGACGCCCGTATTCCGATCGGCTTCGGCTTGCATGGCTTGTTGTAAACCAAGTCCTGCACCCATTGAATCTGCTAATGCTTCAAGCATTGCCGGTAAATCATTCTCGATTTTCCTTCTTCTTGCGCGTTCTACCATTGGAGGGATTCCTCCAAAAATACCAGCTAATCCAAAGGTAAATAATACCAAAATTGCAGGTTGGTCCCGCAATAATTCAAGCATTTGAAATAGCATTTTGAAACCTCACAACCCTGGGTCTTTCGTATGTGTCTTCAAACCCAAAAAGAACATGAAAAGCAGAGATAAGAACAAGCCTCCTGCCACAACTGAATTCATAACACCTGCATAACCAGAAATACCTGTAATATCTGTTTCTGGATCTACAAGTTGTGGTACCACGCCTAAAATTGCCATGATGAGTGGTCCAATCATTCCTATGGAAAGAAGTGTTTCTGGGAGACCACTCAGAGTCTCAATGTATTTTTTCACGGCTTCACTCCTTTCTTCTTCCATTCGAGAACCTTGTTTGCGTAGTGTTTCAACAATGTCCGTATTTTGTGTCACGTTATTGAGCATCGTGTTTATCAATCTCTTGTAACCATCAGACTCACATTTGCGTTGAAGGGCTCGTAATTCCTTTTCAAGAGAGGTGCCTTTGTTGATACTTTTCATAAGTTGAGCAAAATCTTCAGAAATAATACCATATCCTCCACTAGAAATACTGTGGATTGTGGCTTCTAATCCTACACCTGAACCGAGTAATACATCCATTGTTCGAATGACATAGAGAATCTCTCTTGATTCTTCTAATGAACGCATATTCTCACCTCAACGGATGTCTTCAATAAATTCAAAAGTGAATTTGCCTGAATTACCTTCAAAATCCATCCTACTGAACACTACTTTGACATCCTTTTCGGCAAAAGGATCGTGAATGTATGGTTGACCACTGCGAAACATAGCTAGGACTTTTTTGTAAACATCTATTTCCATCTCCCCATCGACGATGTAGACCGCAGATTCAGCACCTTCGTCAACTAAATCATCACCCTCTCCGCCATGGGTAACCGTTCTTGTAATCCGTCGAGTAATGCTTACTTTTATGTCGACGTCCGCTATTCTCAACCAATCTGAACTTGTAGTCCCTGTTGCCGGACGAATAAAAAATTCCATTCCTGCCATGTCTTCTCCCGTTTACCGACTCGTGAAGAAGGTATTGAATGTTTGGAACGTTGTTATGTTCGTTTAAACCATCCAAATCTTGGCTCGTGAAGAATACCTTCCTCTGAAAGTTCATCAAGCACCTCTTCTGCAGCATCTCTGGAGAAGCCTCTTGCGGCAGCATTTGATAAAATCGCATCAAAATCAACTCCATCTCCTTTGTCAAGTGAATCAATAAGCTGGAGTACAGTTTCTCTGAGCGAATCTTCACCATCAACGGAGGATGATGCATCACTATCCTGACCTTGTTCATCTGTGCTGAGTTTAAGTACCGGTTGGGGTGAATCTTCAATTGGACGATTTTCAATGATGTCAAGCGCCCGCAATAAATTGAATTTGTATTGCTCGATATCAACCATTTCATAATGACCTCTTGATAGTAATAATCCATTTATCCATTCACGTTCAATGCCTGATTCCGCATAGGCTTCAGCATTCGCTTCGCAAGAATAGGCTTTTTGATGATTTGAAATTCTTGTAAGCGTTTGCTTACAAGCCTCATACAACCATTGGCGGTAACGACTTGGCCCAATAATTGCACCTTCTTCGGGGCGAATGCTAGTATAGATTGCACCCTCATCATTTTGAAAGAAGCGTGCCTTTGCTACCATCAGCATCATCAATGTGTCTCCAGACTCCAACTTTTTGGATGCATCAATGACCAGTTCTCTCATCGATTCCGATTCGTAATCGCCAACTGAAAAATAATGCAGCCCAGATGGGTCTCTTAACTGCCCTTGCCAAATTGTGGCGCCGTTTGATGTTTCTCTGGGTTCAAGTCTCTCAAGCATCCCGCTCACTACGACTCGGTTGACTTTTGCACCTAGTTTCGTGATGATAAAACTGGGATCATATTCCCCACTTCCCTTTTCATGGAGGGTCGATTCTGAAAATTCTGATGCCAACATATGTACAGCAGGTTGCCTCTT
>MDTE01056500.1_pt1 | contig 28131 bp, 25 predicted proteins | sample 811231 | NCBI WGS metagenome assembly MDTE01 (sample SAMN05326651, study PRJNA326480) | marine metagenome | isolation source: seawater | place: Indian Ocean: Red Sea | collected 2010 | reverse complement strand
CACCGCCGTCCCAATCGAGCCGCTGACCCAGAAGGCCATGCTCCAACCATAGGAATACACCAGCGACGGATATCCCAGAAAACTGCCGCCACTGGCCAGTGTCGCCACCCACGACATGGCCAGAACCCAGGCACCAAAACTGCGGCCCGCCACGTAGTACTCAGTGCGGAAATCACCGACCTTTTGATGTCGATGCGACAGCACCGTGATCACGGCGACGCCCAGCATGAACAAGCCAAAGGGAACCAGGATCGCGTAATCCCTTTGGGCGACGTGGTACCAGGCGGCTTCGGCCGCTCCCGAACCGGATTCGGCCAGCAGGCTCATCATGCCACCACCTCCGGACTGGCCGCTTCATCGAGACGTTGGTCGGGTTCCTCGTCAGCCAGCACTTTCAGGGCGAACCACCATGCCGCGGCGATCTGAAAAAACCACGGCACAAACAGCCCCCAGGCCACCCACGCCGGCATTCCCATGACCAGTTCGGGCACGGCGGGTCGCTCCTCGACCGGCACGTACCCCCAACCAATCACCACCACCAGCGTCCAGGCCAAGCCCGACAGGTACAAGATCACCACGACCCGGGCCTCGCGCAGGCACTGCCGCAAATGCCGCGACTCGGGGTCACCGGTCGTCAGCAGTTCCGGGCAATCATTCGTTTTCGTCTCCGGGTGCAAAACGCGGCTCCTCTCCCGGCACGGGTGAATTGACAAACGTTCCCCGGGCCAACACCGCCTCCCGGCCGCCGTGCGCGGACACCAGTTCGGACTGGTCGGACTTGGCCCGAGAATCCACCTCGTCGGGGTCCAGCATGTCTCTCAACAGGCTCTCCATGCGTTGACGGATCTCCGCACTCTCCGGATCGTTTGCCAGGTCAACCAACTCCATTGGGTCCCGTTCCAGGTCAAACAGTTGAGGCGGCTCACCCACGTAGTGGATGTACTTGTGCCTCCCGTGGCGAATCATGAAACTTCCACAGGTCATCCCCACCGCGTGGTATTCGCTGAACGCCACTCGTCCCAATGGTTGACCGTCGGCGATCGACCACAACGATCGGCCGGGCAATTCATCATCGGGCTCGCCCGGATCGACGCCGACCGCCTCGAGAATTGTCGGATGACAGTCGACCAGTGAAACCGGATCGTCAGACACCTGTCCGGCCGGAACGCCGGGACCGGCCAGAATCAACGGCACGGCTGCCGATTCCTCGTAGAGCGTGAACTTGCCCCACAGGCCACGCCGTCCCATGCTCTCCCCGTGGTCGCTCGTGTAGATGATCCGGGTCGACTCGGCCAGCCCGGTCTCCTCCAGAACTTCCAGCACGCGGCCGACCTGGCGATCCAGGTGAGTGCAGGTGCCGTAATAGGCTGCCGTCACCTTCCGGATCTCCTCGTCGGTGAAGGGGCGGTCGTAGTTCATGGTTCGCCGAAGCACCTCCAGGGCAGGATGATCGGGCTGCTCGCCAGGACGATTCTGAACGGGCAACGGAATCTCCTCGGGTGGATAAAGCGAGAAGAGGTCCGGTGGCGCAATGAAGGGAGGGTGCGGGCAGACGAAACTGCAGAACAACATCCACGGTTTCTCGTCGGGTTCCGCCACACGGTTCCGTAGCCACTCGATCGAATGATCGGCGATCTCGATGTCGTAGTCGGAGTAGGTTGACGTCCCCGGCCCCGCCTCGGTCACACCACCTCGCATGCCAGCCCGTATCGGCGGATCATCGCGAATCGCTCCCATCACATCACCAACGCCATCCACGACGTTCAGCGGGACAATGCGTTCGCTGAAACCATCCTCATCCTCGACACTGCGGTAGTGCAACTTTCCGATCGAATCCACGCGGTGACCGGCAGCCTGCAACTGATGGCCCCAACCTGGCACCTTGCCGTCGTAGGGAAACGCGTTGTCCCAGTACCCGATCTGGTGCACAAATTGGCCGGTGGCCAGGCTGGCTCGAGCCGGAACACAAATCGGACAATTTGTGTATGCGGCGTCGAATCGCACTCCCCGGGCCGCCAATGCGTCCAGATTGGGAGTCTGAATCGTCGGGTGACCATAGCAACCCAACGTATCCCGGTTGTGCTGGTCCGAAAGAATAAACAGCAGATTGGACGGTTCCATCAACGCTCACCAACAGGCTCTGAAACGGAAACGATTGGCGAGTCTCCCAATCGACTCACGCCGACGCAAGGCCGTCGATACAATCGTCACAGTCGTCCGGTTTCTCACACGCCCCCGGCCAATCATCTTGCATCGCCGTCTGGGGCACCTAGAATACAGCGGGCACGTTGGGATCTCCGGCGGCCTTCCGCGGTCGATCACTCGGCCAAGTCTCCACATCCAATTTCCACGACAAATCGTTGTGCTGAAACGGCTTACGAACCGAATCGGCGGAGATTTTCATCATGGCCAGCAAGTACCTGAGCATCGAAGAAACCATCGAACTTCTTGGAATCCCCCAGGAAGAAATCACGCGGCTACGCGAAGCCGGAGATCTGAGAGGATTCGCCGATCGCGGAACATGGAAATTCCGAGCCGAGGATGTTGAAGAGTTTTCGAGATCTCGCCAGGCCGATTCCTCCGACAATGTCGGACTGGGCGACGACGATTTTCCGCTGGCCGACGACGACTTCGAATCTCTGGGAACAGCCTCGCTGCTCGATGAAGACGACGAAGTTTCGGCCGACCAACCGACATTGATTCAGCAGGCGACCGACGACGAACCCCTGCTGTCGCTCGATGACACTTCCGACAGCGACGTGCGGCTGGTGATCGATGACAGCCTCGAACCCGGCGACCTCAACGAGTCCGACAGCGATGTACGACTGGTCATGGACGATGCTCCGTTGCTCGCCGAATCAGACAGTGAGGTGCAATTGGTCGCCGATGCCGAGCCAACCGGCGACATGGCTGGCAGTGACAGTGACGTCAAGCTGGTGGCCGCCGATCCCCTTGATGCCACCCTGATCGAGACGCCCCGGGAACCTGCCGACCTGGAAATGACCGAGATCGGCGAGGGCAGTGAACTCTCTCTCGACCAGGACGCCAACAGTGGGATTTCACTTGAAGCGGTCGCCGAGAGCGGGATCAGCCTCGAAGCGGCTGACGAGAGTGGAATCAGCCTCGAACCGTCTGGCAGCGGCATCGAACTGAGCGAAATGACGCTCGTGGACAGCGGAATCTCGCTGGACTTGGACGGAGAAAGCGGGATCTCGCTGGACCTGGACGACAACACCGATGAAACCCAGCTCGAAGTGCCCGCCCTGGTCGACGACGGTGCTGATTTCGCAATGGCCGGGGACGACGATGACGACGACGAAACCGGCACTGACACCAGCGTGTTGTTGTTCGACGACGAAGAAGACGCCGATGACTATTCGGCCACCGTCGTCAAGAAATCTGACGACGATGACATTTTCGACGAGTTTGGAGATATCGGCGACGACGATGACCTCGATATCGTTGATGACGACATCTTCGGAGAAGACGACGAACTCGAAGATCTCGACGTCTTCGACGCCGACGACGATGTCTTTGATGACGAGGAGGTCGACGACTACGCAGTGCCGGTCGAACGGATCGTGGCTCCGGTCGAACAGGAGTGGGGCGTTGGCACGTTCCTGTCCCTCTTGACCGGAACCGGCCTGATGATCGTCTGCGGAATGGTCCTCTTCGAACTCGTCAAATCGATCTGGAGTGCGGAAGATCCTGGCTTCACTGGCACCCTGATCGACAGCGTCGGCGGCATCTTCAACTAGCGCCGATCGTCTCGCGACCGTACCGCAAAAAATACGCGGTTTGCCCTAGCCATGCTCCCGGCCGGCACGCTATAAGTCCGCCCTCACTCACCGGGTGTGGCTCGTTGCGTCTCTCAGCAACATCACGCCTGTTCTCTCACGACTCTCTTCTCTCACCTTTCTCACAACTCTCCCACCCTCCCACCACACCCGAGGCAATCTCAGCTCGGTTGGTTCCCACGTTGCGTGTTGTGCGAGCATTCTCGACAGCACTCCACGGCGGTTCCGTCCGGGTCGGCAAAGGAGTGCCCCATGTCCGTAACGGTTCGCCAATCCATCCCCGTCCTCCTGGCCCTGTCACTCACGCTGGGAATTGGCTGCAACATGGTCCCGCAACAGACCCTGCGACAGTCGCAGGTCAGGGCCGTCCAGTTGGCCGGCCAGAACCGGCAACTCAGCCGGGACAACATGGCGTTGAAGTCGAATCTCGATGTGTCCAATCAGCGACTGGCAAACCTCAACAATGAACGAACGCTGTTGCAGCAGCGTTACGTCAACCTGTTGAAACAGCAGAGTCCGCTCTCGCCGGAAGCGACTCGACAACTCGAAGCGCTGAAAAAGAAATACCCCCTGTTCCAGTTCGATCCCAAGAACGGAGTCAGCCGGATCGGTGTGGACATTCTCTTCAACAGTGGCAGTGACGTGGTCAACAAGAAAACTGCTCCCGAGATTCTCGGGGAATTCGCTCGCATCATGAACCAGGGCGATGCCAAGCACCTCAACATCCTTGTCGTCGGGCACACCGACGATCGTCGAATTGCCCGGGCCAATACCCGTTCCAAACATGCCACCAATTGGCACCTTTCGACGAACCGGGCCAACGCCGTGCTGATGTCATTGCAGAAGCTGGGGATCGAGTCGAGTCGCCTGGGAGTCGCCGGATACGGGCCCAACCAACCCCTGGTGCCCAACAGCGACGATGCGGCAAGACAAAAGAACCGCCGCGTCGAGATCTTCGTGCTGCATTCCGACGCAGTTGTGGCCCGCTGGAATCCTGAAACCAGTCGCCAGTAAAGCGATCAGGCTTCAGCCGGTTCAAGTTCGCCGACCACGTCCTCCGATTCCGTTGTCGTCTCGACAGGCCGATCGGGAAGGAGCTCATCCTGTGGCTCCTCAGTCACGACCTGGAGGGTTGGGATCGGAACGAGCCCGTCGAGCACCCGTTGGCCTTCTCGCGTGAGACGATACCGCATGCCGGTGTTCCGGTCGCCCACCTCAAATCCCAGCCATCCCAAGGCGATCAACCGCCCATGCAGAGACGAGAGCCGTTGATCGTCGAATCCATCGAGTGACCTGACGCGAGGAAGCCAGTCGTCGCGTTCTTCCTCGGCCGGCAACTCGGCCAGCCCGATAGACGACGGCTGGTCCGAATCGTTTTCCTTCGGATCGGCCACCGGTTCGTCAGCTGGCCGGTAAGTCTCCAGCACCTCTCGCCAGCCGGCATCGAGGTCGAGCAGTTCTGCGTCGATATCAATCATCGTCCTTCGTATCGACGACCACCGACCTCAAAGACAGTTCGACCGGCCCGGCCCTCACAACCGTCACAACTAGACAACGCTCCCTGGCCAGGGCCACGCGAGCAGCCACACAACCGTTACAAACGACCTAACCCAAACCGTGTGTGGCCTGCTTGAGAGTTCACGATCCCCCTCGGCTGCACAGGACGGCCAGGAGCGGCTCACATATTCGTCTTGGCATCGTCGACGTCCCCGATGACGGCGTTCAGTGCCAGGTTGAGCGGGGCGTCGTGAGAATGATCGGTCGAGTAGATACGGAAAATCGAGAAGCTGGCCGGCAACTGGCGAAACAACTCATCATCATCAAGTGCTTGCGGCTCGGGTTCGGACGGATCGAGTACGAAGTTCTGCCCTCCCGCCGGCAACGGCCCACTGGGTCGGTGGTAATGCCGTGCCACGTCAACTCGCATCGGTATCTCACCAAGCCCATCTGGCAACGCACGACGCACACGAGTCTCGACCAGTTCCGGCTCCGAAAAGATGGTGACCCGTTCCGACTCCCCTTCCCGGAAATGCAGGATCCGCTCGCACGCCAGTTTCCAGTCGACATCCCGGTTGAGAATCCTGGCCCACCGCGTTCCCAGTTCACGCGTCGCCTCATCTTCCGACAAGGACCATCGTCCCACGTCAACCAGGAAACTCGATTCGGTCAATCTCCGGTAAGCCTCCAGATCCTCACTCGGATTTCCTGGAAACAGCCGCTGCATGGTTTCAGGAAAGACCTGCTCCAGCGACAGGTCCAGCGCCCGTACCGTTCGATGGAAGTAGACGGTCCGAAACAGGTTGGCCCGAGTCTCGATAAAATTCACCAGGGTCGCCAGGCCACGAGAGTGAATGGTCAACCCCTGGGGAGTGAAAAAGCTGTAGTGCAACAACCTGGACAGGTCAAAGGCCCGGATGTTGTAACCGGTCATGTAAGCGTCTCGCAGGACGAAGTCCATGTTGTCAACGGTGTAGATGCCGCTGAAGAGAGATCGCAATTTGCACAACCAGTCAGGAGTCCCCTCGATCTGTTCGCCAACCCGTGGCCGGCGTATCAACCACGCCACCTGGCGCGGATCCAGTTCCTCCAGGGGCTGGAGTTGGCCGTTGGGGTTTCTCCGCACGCGCCGGATCATCTCTCCCAATTCCTCCTCGATGATCTGCGCCCCCAGGTCCTCGTGTGTGATCCCGAAGTCGTCCAAAAAGTGATCGTCGAAAAAGTGACCAAACGGACCGTGTCCGACGTCGTGCAACAGGGCCGCCAAACGCACGAGACTCTCGACACAGGGACGTGACGGGACATTGTCACACGATTCGACCAATGAATCGTACCAGGAGTCGATCGCCCGGCTGGCCAGGTGCATCGCCCCCAGGACATGCTGAAACCGCATGTGTTCGGCGGAAGGAAAAACCCACCACGCGGTTTGCAGTTGGTGAATCTGCCGCAGCCGCTGCACCCACGGGTGATCGATCAATTCCTGCTCGGCCACTTCTCCAGCGGGCAGGTCACTGCGCGAGACAAATGGGATGTAACCGTGAATCGGGTCATGCGACAGACTCTCGGTGTTGAAATCACGTGGCATCTGTAACGGTCCGTCAGGCGGGCATGATCCAAGTCAAACCCCGGGGTCGACGGTACATCATACCGCCCACTCCCGAGATCGTTCCACCGCCCGCTGCCAGCCCGAGCACAGCAGGTCCCGTTTTTCGGCCTGCATCTCGGCGCTGAAGCGACGCTGAAGTTGCCACGCCGCAGCCACCTCGTCTGTGCTGTCCCAGACACCGGTCGCCAGTCCGGCAAGCCGGGCCGCACCCAGCGCGGTCGTTTCCAGAACCTCCGGTCTCAAAACGTCAACATCCAGCACATCGGCCTGGAATTGCATGAGCAGGTTGTTGGCCGCGGCCCCCCCATCGACCCTCAGTCCACCGAGACTCACTCCCGCTTCTCGCTGCATCAACTGCAACAGGTCACGGCTCTGATAGGCGATCGACTCGAGAGCCGCCCGGGCCAGGTGTGGCCGAGCCGTACCACGAGTGATACCAACCAGGGTGCCGCGAGCCGCCGGATCCCAGTAAGGAGCCCCCAGGCCGACAAAAGCGGGGACGAGGTACACTCCGTCGGTCGATTCGCACTCGGCCGCCAGTTTTTCGATCTCGGATGCCTCGGAGATCACCCCCAATCCATCCCGGAGCCACTGAACAACCGCTCCACCGACAAACACCGACCCTTCCAGGCAATAGGTCACTTCGCCGTTGAGACTCCAGCCAACCGTCGTGAGCAGGCCTCCTTCGGATCGCACCGCCTCGCTTCCAGTGTTCATCAAGAGAAAACATCCTGTCCCGTAGGTGTTCTTGGCCTCCCCGGCCGAAAAACAGGCCTGTCCAAATGTTGCCGCCTGTTGATCTCCCGCCATCCCGGCCAGGGGAACCGCCGCCCCCAGCAATTCCGCGTCGATCTCACCGACCACTCCCGACGATTCCACCACCTCGGGCAACATCGCCCGCGGCACCCCCACGATCTCCAGCAATTCGTCGTCCCACTCCAGCGTGTGAATATTCAGCAGCAGGGTGCGACTGGCATTGCTAACGTCAGTGACATGACGACGCCCCCCGGTCAAACGCCAGGCCAGGAACGAATCAATCGTGCCGAACAGAACCTCGCCGCGTTCAGCACGCGACCGAAGCCCTTCAACTTCGTCCAACAGGTGGGCGATCTTGGTTCCCGAGAAATACGGGTCCAGCACCAGCCCGGTCTTGTCACGAACCACGCTCTCGTAGCCCGCTTGTTTGAGCGCCGCACACCGCTCCGCGGTCACCCGACTCTGCCACACAATCGCATTGGCAACCGGCTGGCCTGTCTCGCGGTCCCACACCACCGTTGTCTCGCGCTGGTTGGCAATCCCCAGTGCCGCCAGGTCACTCGCCTCGATTTCAGCATCAATCAGGGCCGCCCGGGCGGTGGCAATCTGAGAGTCCCAGATTGCCTCGGCGTCATGCTCGACATGCCCCGGCGCAGGAAAAATCTGCTCAAACTCCTGCTGTGCCATTCCTACCGCCCGAGCCGATTCGTCAAAAACAATCGCCCGACTGGAGGTCGTCCCCTGGTCCAACGCCAGTACGTACTGTGACATTCGTTCACCTATGCCGTGGTTGCCGTCGCTACTTCACCCGCTCGCGCCACTCTCGCCACTTGTTTCGCTGGTCTCTCAACCGGTCAACAAAACGTGGGTCGCCCGCCAGGTTTCGCTCCTCGCGAGAATCCTTTTTCAGGTCGTACAACTCCTCAACCACCGGGTCCAACGAGGTGTAACGGACATATTTCCAACGCGATCCCCGAACACCCTCGGTCTTGGGAATCCTGGGATGCTGGAACGGGTGCTCATAAAAGAACTCGCTCCGCCACTCGACACGCCGCCCATCCAGCAACGGCTTCAATGACCGCCCCTGAATGGTACCGGGGATCTCCAGCCCGGCGAGGTCGAGGATCGTCGGGGCGATGTCGATGTTCAAAGCCGATTCACTCACCCGACGGCCTTTTCGTCCTTCCGGCAAACGGGGATCACAGATCACCAGCGGCAATCGAATCGACTCCTCGTGCATGAACCACTTTCCGGCCAAGCCGTGTTCACCCAGGTAAAACCCATTGTCGGAAGTGAAGATGATCACCGTATTCTCAAACAACTGCTTCTGCTTCAACTTTGCCACAACCCGGCCAATCACGTCGTCAACGCCAACAACCAGCCGGTAGTAGTCCTTGACCGATTTCTGATACATCGCCGGGTTCGCAAACCGAATCTTCCAGCGATGACGTGCCTCGGATGTCTGCAGAAATTTCGGGAGCCGTGAGAAATGCGCCTCGGTCGCCGTTGCCGGAGATGGCACCTGGATGCCCGAGAACAACTTGTCGTAACGGTGGTCCGGCTGAAATGGCCACGGATCGCCGTCCTGGCAATGCGCCGCTTTCGTGTAGTACTGCAACAGAAACGGCTGGCCCTCGTCACAGGTCTCCAGGAAGTCGAGAACCTGTTGCCCCAGGCGATGAGTCAGGTGAGGCCCCTGGCCAGCCGGCTTGGAGTAATACCGCCCCTGGCCACGAAAACCGTTGAAGACGTCATAGCGATCACGAGGAAGTGGACCACCAAGGCCCCACTTGCCCACCATCGCGGTGCGATAACCGGCCTTCCGCAACAACACCGGAAAAGCATCCTTCCACTGTGGTTCTGTCAAGGATTTTCGGAAACTCCGAATTCCATGTCGCATCGCGTACTGACCGGTCAGAAAACTGGCACGACTGGTCGCACAGATTGAAGTCGTGCAAAAGGTGTGAGTGAACAACGCTCCCTGGGCGGCCAACCCATCAATGTGGGGCGTCTTGAGGATCGCATTCCCCATGCAACCCAGCGCGTCGAATCGTTGATCGTCGGTAATCACCAGGATGATATTCGGACGCTCGGCCGCCGCCACGCGATCCGATCGACCGCACACCAGGATCGCCAGTCCACAGACTGCCAATCGAACCAGGCCTCCGACATCGCCCGCTCGCCCTCTCATGATCATCCCCGCTCTCCTTCGCTCTCAACACCTTCGCCTCGGTCGGCGACACATTGTCCCATTCCATCGAAATTGTCAATCAGTGCGATTTTGGCGACCACTTTACCTGTCGCTGGACAACACCTATTCTTCCGCTCGAAACAGACACCGGACTTGGATCCAAGGAATTCCTCGTGCCCTGCACCATCGAAGCGGCCACCGACCGCGACTACCTCCATGTCGCGGCGCTTGACCGGATCTCCTGGCCGATTGCACCCGACTTGTTCATTCCCGACGGCGAACACATCTGGCGAATCTGGTGTGACATGGCAACCCTGCTGGTCGCCCGACTGCCTGACGGCTCTGAGGCTCTTCCGGAATCCGGGGACATCGCAGGTGCACTGGTGATGTTTCCCACCAACACCGAGGAACTCTGCCTGCACAAGATCATGGTCCACTCGGACTGCCGCGGCATGGGCATTGGTAGCGAGTTGATGAAGGCCGGACTGGAGCGCGCCGTGGCTCCGGTGCTCCTGACTGTCGACCCCACCAATTCCGCGGCAGTGACGCTCTACGAAAATTTCGGGTTCGCGGTCCGTCAGCGAATCGACGGTTACTACCGGCCACACGAGGACCGATTGATCATGGTTCATCCCGGACCGGCTTGACCTCGTCGCGTTCCTCCTCGGCCGGTCGATTCTCTCGACCGCCGTGGCCCATCCGGTGTTCCTCGCCACGAATGATTCGACTGATATTCGCACGGTGTCGATAAACGATCATCAACGGCACCGCCAGAATGAATGCAGACAGGCTCCACTGCGAACCCCATTCGCCCGCCGACACCATCAACACCGTCTTGGCGATCGCAAACGACAGCGCCGCCAGCAATGACGCCAAGCTGCCCATGCGAGCGGCGGCCAGGGTCAGCAGGTACACCGCCACGGCCACCAGCGTCGCCCACGGCCCCAACACAATTGCCACACCCAAGGCCGTGGCAACTCCCTTGCCGCCACGCAGGCCGATCCAGCACGGGTACATGTGCCCCAGGATCGCGATCAATCCCACCAGCACCCCCGTGTGCACAACAATCACGCTGCCCGGTTCAACCGATTTCACGCTCAAGTTCATCGTCGAGGTCACCACCAGCACTGGCAGCATGCCCTTCAGAGCATCCGGAACCAGAACCGCCACTCCCCATTTCCATCCCAACACACGAGCCACGTTGGTCGCGCCAATGTTGCCACTTCCCTGCTGACGGATATCGAATCCGCCAACCAGCCGTCCGACGACGTAACCGAAGGGGATCCCACCGACCAGGTAGGCCACGACACCCGCAATCGCCATGTAGACAGCCGTGGACATTGATGTTGTGTCGGGGGGGCAGGGAACAATTGTGACACGCCGGTTATCGGTACATCACCAGTGCCGAGTTAGACTCAATCACGGTCAGAATGTCGAGCGTTCACGAGTGTTTTCGCGACACCGTGGCTTGAAATGCTGGCCCCGACACACGACGGTTCAGGCGGCGCGAAGGAGTTGCGGCAACTCGCACTGGAACGAATCCATTTCCAGGCCTCTCGCGAATTCCCGGCGTGCCAGGTCACGCCCCGACACATCGATCTGGCACACCTCCCGAGCCATGGAGAGCACTCCGTCAAACCATCCGACGTAGTCCAGCTCAGGCCAGTCCTTGCGGCAGTAGCAGACCAATCGGGAAGCCTGCCGAACCAATTGGGCCACCTGGCCGGGCGCAACAAACTCGGCGTATTCCAGGTCAATCACCGCCGGACCCGTTCCGACACAACCGGGACTCGGCAAAAACAGGTTGTCCGGCCCGACATCAACGTGAAAGCAACCGGTCCTGGTCAATTCCACCAATATGCCGGCCACCTGGTCCAGTACCCGTCGTCGCGCACCGGAATCGACTGCGGCGGCCAGTTGGGAAGACACTGTTGACCGATCCGCCAGGAACTCGATTGCCAGCAAGCTGGCCACCAGTGGATCACACCAACGCCGCAGCCGCCCCTGCGCAAGGACACGCGGAACAGCCAGTCCCAGCGAGGCGGCATGATGCAGGGTCTTTGCTTCCATGTAACCGTAACGTCGCCACTTGCGTTTGCGATGCAGCGACCCCAGAAACACGACCTTGACCACGACGTTGCCGTCCCGAAACACAAGTCGACGACCGGTCCGTTTCAGGATGTTGGAAACATCGTCCACGTGAACCCGCTCCGCGGTCTCCGTGAACCAACCGGTCAACTCCTCGTCACGAACCCGCCCCACCACCCGGCGGCCACGGACGGCCAGCGGCAAGAACGTGGACAAGCTTGGAGTGGGGTCGTTCACGGTCAAACGCCGGTTCCTGGTCACGCGGCCTGGGCCTGTTTCATCAACGACATCAACTCCCGGTACACCCGGGAGGGAGTCAGTTCAGTCATGCATCGATGGTGGCCCAGGGGACATGTTCGCTGCTGACAGGGGCCACAATCCAGGTCGAGTTGGACATGAGTCGCCTTGTCGAAGTGCGTTTCGCTCCAGGCGATGTGAGTCGGCCCAAACATCGTCACCACCGGCACCTGGAAAGGGGCCGCGAAATGCCTCGGTCCCGAGTCGGTCGTGACCAAAGCGGTGGCATGACGGATCACCGCCTTGGTCAGTCCAAGGCTCGGAGCCTCATCGGCCAAGGACACGACACGTGGCACTCCGGCAGCAGCGACGATCGCATCGGCCTCCGCGCATTCCGATGGTCCGCACACCACCACGACGGACAGTTCCGTTTCAGACACGATCATCCGGGCGAGTTCACCGAACAGCTGACTTGGCCAATGCTTGGCAGCCCCAAACGCTCCGCCGGGATTGAAACAGATGTAGGGCCGTTGCCCCAACACATCACTACGTTTCGCGCGGATCGCCCGCCAACCTGCCTCGTCGTGGCTCGAAACAGACAGGTGCATTCGATGGTCTGTCGATCCGCACCCCAGTGGCTCCACCAATCGGAGATATTCATCCAGAACCGGGTGGGGGGTGTTTCGAGATCCCGGCCGAACCGGATCGGTCAGCAACACCCGTCGTCCATTTCTCGAAAACCCGACTCTCCGTCGAGCTCCGGACAGCCAGGCCATCCAGGCAGACCGAAGCGAATTGGGCAGCAACACCGCCACGTCGAATTGTTCGTGACGCAAGCGTCTTGCCAGCCGCCACCCCGATCTGTCGTGGTCACCACCTCGCGGATCCCATTCGATCACTCGATCGACGAGCCCTGTTCCGTCCAGAACGTCCGCGACATAGGGACGCAACACACCGACAACTTCAGCCTCTGACAAGTGGCTGCGAATTGCCGCCAGGGCCGGAGTGGCCATCACGGCATCACCGACCCAGTTGGGCAGATACACGGCAATTTTCATGACATCCCCCCGCCGGCCTCGCCACGCTTGCCCATCAGCCTGCTCGTCGAAGATCGTTCCGTTCGGCTTTGTGAATCCGGGCCACGATCTCGCTGGTCGACAACCCGGGAATCAGCCCGAGCGGTTTGGCCACGCCACCATACGATTCGACCAATTCCCGCCCCACGATTTCCTCGACCGCGTATGTCCCCCCCTTGACCAGAACATCGGGGCGGATCACGTCGATGAGAGCTTCGGGGGTCGCTTCGTCAAAAATCACCACGTAATCAACCACCTCCAACCCAGCCAGCATCGCCGCCCGCTGGTCTTCCGAGATGATCGGCCGTCCCGGCCCCTTGGCCAAGCCCCGCACACTGTCGTCACTGTTGACAGCCACGACCAGGCACTCTCCCTCGGCCGCAGCCTGCTCGAGACACGCCAGGTGACCGGCGTGCAACAGGTCGAAGCAACCGTTGGTCAACACCACCCGTTGCCCCGAATCCCGGCGTGCTTCCAACAATTCGCACAGCCTCTCACGTGAATGAATCTTCTCACCCGCCGAGCGTGGGCCGCCCAGCAGATCGGCAATCATCTCGCCACGCGTCACCGTGACAACGCCAATCTTTTCCCCCTCCAGCCCACCGGCCGTATTGGCCAAACGGGCCATGGTGTCGGGGTCGCAACCCGCAGCGGCCGACAGCCCGATCGTGGCCAAGACCATGTCACCTGCACCGGTGATATCGTAGACCTCGCGACGCCGGGTCGGCACATGGCGGGCAGCGTCCTGGGAATGAGCCAACACGATCCCATCGCTGTCGAGCGTCACGAAAGCGGTGTCGAGATCAAGATCGTCACGCAACGTGACCGCAGCCGCCATGCCATCCTCGATCGTCACGACCTGTTGCCCGGTGGCCCGTGCGGTCTCAGTTCGGTTGGGCGTGATCGCAGTGGCACCGCGGTACCAGCGATAATCCGCCCCCGCGGCTGGATCAACGATCACCGGTATCCCCGACTCCCTCCCCAGTGCAACAACCGCGGCCAGCAATTCGGCCGTGCAGACCCCCTTGGCGTAGTCCGAAACCAGCACCGCGTCAATCTGGCTCTCCGGTTCGGGCGTGCGAATCCTTTGCTGCAACGCGGCGACCATCTCTTCGGCAATCACTCCGCCGAGGGGCTCGCGCGACTCCCGATCGACCCGGAGAACCTGGTGAGGGTGCCGGTGCTGGGCGCGGCCTATCACGCGTGTCTTGACCGTAGTCGGCCGCTGCCTGTCCGTCACGACCAACTCGGTTCCGATGCCAGCCTGTTCCAACTGGTACCGCATCTCACGGCCGTCTTCGTCGTCACCGACCACTCCACACATCACCACTTCGGCTTCGAGCCCTCGCAGCATGTTGGCCACGTTCGCCGCGCCGCCAAGACGAGACTCGCGGCGATCCTCCCGGAGGAGCATCACCGGGGCCTCCTGGCTGATGCGTTCGGCGTCCGCCCAGGTGTATCGATCCAGCACCAGATCACCCACGACCAACAGACGCGGATGACCGGCCCCCCGGACAATCTCGACCAACTCATACGACATGGCGCAGGGATCATCTCGATCCGCACCAAACGAGTCAATGTCTCTTGGGCCAGGAATGGAAACCGGAGCTACGGGCGGTCCACATCCCTGAGCATCGGCTCGAGTTCTTCAACGAAGTCATTGACATCCTTGAACTCTCGATACACCGACGCGAAGCGAACAAACGCCACCTGGTCGACTTCGCGCAGCCGGCCAAACACCAGTTCGCCGATTTCTCGAGACGGAATCTCACGGTCGAAACCCTGGTGGACTTCCTGTTCGACCGCGTTGATCACTCCCTCGATCTGGTCGTCACTGACCGGACGCTTGTAGCAGGCTTTCTCGAGCCCCGCGCGAATGCGCTCACGGTCAAACGGAACCCGAGAACCGTCCTTCTTGATCACCCGCAAGGGAGATTCCTCGATCTTCTCGTACGTCGTGAATCGACGTTCACATCCCAGGCACTCGCGGCGACGGCGAATCGCGTGAGGCTGGCTCGTCCGGGAATCAACCACCTTTGTCTCGTCGTAACGGCAAAACGGACACTGCATCGTTACGCAACTCCGAGAAAAACGCCGCCATGGAATCTCGCGACATCGTGTCGCCTAAACTACCCCAGCCGGCCACATCTGAGAAGACCATTTGCGACCAAACAGGTGTATTGGTTCACTCCACCGAATCAACGGGCTTCTCGGCCTCATCAGTATCGTCGGCCGGTTTCAATTCCTCCAACGACTGCCGCAATTCACGCACCGAACCAACTCCAACGACCAGCAACAACCCGGCCATTCCCAGGACTCCGGCGCCCAGGATCGCCACCCAAACCACCCGCCAGATCGAATCACTCACGAGATCACCTCCCCGGCGTCCGAACCGTCGCCTCGATGTCGATCGGGAACCAGAATTGAAATGGGAATGAAGACCAGGGTTGGCGTGGCCATCGTCACCAGCATCATCAATGCCGGGAACACCTGGAACCCATCCGGGTCGGGAAACAACATCGAGTTGATCGCATCGATGACCTGGGGCAATCCACAAACACCCATCACGCCGCAGACCAGGGCTGCGAGGGCACCAGCCGAACTGGCACGACGCCAGTACAGCCCTCCGACAATCACCGGCAGCGCCCCGGAGAGATACACCGTCCCGGTGATAGCCAGGTAGTCCCACAATTCCTGCCCGACCTCATACCACAGTCCCCAGAACAACAGGAACGCGCCGATCACCACAATGCTGACTCGGGTCACCAGCACGCGTCCCCGGTCACTGAGTCCCCCACACAGCGGAGCCACGATGTCTTGCGCCACAACACCACTCCAGCACAACAGGTAACTGTCGTGGGTCGACATGAAAGCCGCTAGCATCGCCGCGGTGACAATTCCCAGCAGCCCACTGGGAATGATCTTGGCCAGGTACAACGGCATGGCCGAGAGCGTGGAAATGTCCTTCGCAGCAACTGCCTGTTGAAACTCGCTGCCCACGTCAGCGTGTACGGCAAAGTATGCGAACGCGCCAATGCCCCACAGGGCAGGCAGTGTCCGTCGGGCCAGGAAGGGAATCGAGCTGAAGAGATACAGCTTCCGGGCGACCGTCGGCGTTTTCACCGCGAGCGTTCGCGAGACGGTCGCCGGCCAGAGCATCACGGCGATCGACAGGGTCAACCACTGGGCCATCAACATCCAGGGTCCCACCCCGTCACCAGGCTGACTGGTTACCGGGTTGTCGCCCAGCAATGGATTCACGTACGTCGCCCCACTGAGGTCCCACAGACCGCCAATGCCGCCCAGTTCATCCACGACGAAAAAGCTGACCACCAGTGCTCCAACCCCCAGTACGAGGAACTGAATCAGGTCGGTGATCACCACCGACACCATCCCTCCCAGGACCGTGTAGAACAACACCAGCAGCAACAAGCCGGTCATGATCAACTTCAGAGCCATCGGGTCATCGAGCCCGGTCACACCAACCAGGAACAGTGAGCCCGCCTTGAGGAACACCCCCATGTTGAGCACCCCCGCGAGGACCATCATCACCGCACCCACCACGCGGACAGTTTGCGAATACCGTCGTTGGTAATACTCCGGTACCGTCAGGACCGCCTCCTGCCGCAAGCGATACACCACCAGGCCGGTGGCCCCGATCACCGCCAACCCCAACACCTCAATCACCGCCAGGTACAACGAGGCAAACTGCTTGGTGTATCCCAACTCGGCCACGTACATGACCGTGACGAGCCCCAGTTCCGTACCGGTCATGGTCGCCAGCGCCAGGCGAATCCTCAGCGTCCGCCCGGCGACAAGGTAGTCACTCAATCCCCCGACATACCGGTTGGCCCACAGTCCGATCAAAATCGAACCGGCCAGATAAACCACGACGATGATCCAGTCGACCGTCGCAAATTCAGTGTGAAACAGTCCCATGGCAGTTCATCGGTGCCCGAAAACCAGCGGTTGCATTCGGAACACACTCGTCCTACGATTAGGTTCTGAGCACACGGCGTCGGTCCCGCCAGTGCAACTCGAATTTTTACCGGACCGACTCTACCGCGCCGACCCGGGGAGACGCCACGGTGACGATTGACAAGAGCCTTCGACGCAGGGGGCATCTCCTGCGGATGCGCAACGTGTTGAAGAGAAGTGAACGGATCGAGAGGCTGGAGTTCGAAGATCGCTGGCAAGACGGCCAGAGTCCCTTTGGACTGCCCAAGGTCCGGGTCATCAAGAGTTCGCTCGGGCGCAAGAAGAAGAAAAAGAAGGAAGAAGAGGAACTGGGCGACGAGGCAATGGAGGCGACCGAGTCGACCGAGGAGGACGAATAGACCGCCTCAGGTTTCCCGGTCGGTCACCGTTCTTGATTCCCCGCGATCATGGACATCCGTTCCACCCTGCAATCGTTGGCTGGCGCCCTGCCGCGAAAGCGAATGAGGCGTTCCGGGCGACGTTTTCTGGCCGCAACTTCCGACTGTCGTGGCGCTCAGCATGGCGTGCTGCGAGAACTGCTGGGCCTCAATGGCAGCAGCGAGTTTTGTCAGGAGTATGGCCTAGACCGCGTCAGCAGTTCCGATGAGTTTCGTCGCGCTATCGGGGTGACTGACTACAGCGTCTACCAGCCATGGATCGAACGGCTCAAGACGGGCCACCAGGCAGCAATGCTCGGCCCCGAGAATCCACTGCTGATGTTCACGCTCAGCAGCGGCACAACCGCTGACGCCAAGTTTATTCCCGTCAGCCGCCGTTTTCTGGACGACTACCGCCGCGGCTGGAAGATATGGGCGATCTTCGCCTACGACGATCATCGTGACGCAGCAGGCGGCAAGATTGTTCAGTTCGTCAGCCACCACGAACAGTTCCACACCAGCGGCGGCACGCCCTGTGGGAACATCAGCGGCCTGGCTATTCGCATGCAGTCGCAATTTGTCGTCCGCAACATGTACACCATTCCTTTCGATGTTGCGAGAATCGAGGATCCCGAGGCCAAGTACTATGCCGCGATGAGATCCGCAATCGCCGATCCACGGGTCGGCATGGTAACCACCGCCAACCCCAGCACGCTTCTGCGCGTCGCCCAGTTTGCCAACACCCACTGTGAATCACTGATCCGCGACGTCGCCGATGGCACCATCAGTTCCGATTTCCAAATCGCCAGTGACATTCGTTCCAGCCTGGCCCAGAACCTGAAACCACAACGGAAACGCGCTGCGGCACTGGAACGGATCGCCGAACAAACCGGCCACCTCTATCCCCGGGACTACTGGAACGCGATGAGTTTCCTGGCTGTCTGGACCGGGGGAAGTTGTGCTGCGTACCTGGACGCCGTCCGTGAATGCTATGGCGATGTCGCCGTCCGTGACCATGGCCTGCACGCCAGTGAGGGACGGATGACGATTCCGTTGGAGGACAATTCGTGTGATGGCGTGCTTGATGTCCTCTCCAACTACTACGAGTTCATCCCAGTTGACGAGTACGACAGCAGCCACCCCACAGTCCTTGAAGCCCACCAACTTGAAGCCGACAACGATTACTACATCCTGCTGACGACCGGATCGGGCTTCTACCGATACGACATCTGCGACGTTGTCCGTTGCACCGGTCACTATGGCACCACGCCCCTCCTGCGTTTCCTGCACAAAGGGGCCCACATCGCCAGCATCACCGGCGAGAAACTCTCCGAATCACAGATCGTCGAATCGGTCCGACTCTGTACTGACGAACTCGACATCACACTGGATCAGTTCACCGCGATGCCGGTCTGGGGGGAGCCGCCAGGATACCGACTGGTGATCGAAGAATCCGATTCTCGTCACACCGATTCCTGGAACCGCCTGCCGGAACGGATCGACCAGTGTCTTCAGGAATTGAACATCGAGTACCAGGAAAAACGTCAGTCGGGACGCCTGGCTCCACTGGAGTTGACGCGAGTCGCTGCCGGCACCTGGCCACGGTTCGCCGCACATCGACGCGAGAGCCGGGGAGGCAGCCTCGAGCAATACAAGCACCCCTGCCTGCTCCCGGACCTGGAAACGAGCCAGGCGTTCTTCCGCGATTACGTCAACGGCTAGCCAAACAGTCCACTGACCGATTCGTTGCGGTGAATTCGCCGAATCGCCTCGCCCAGCAATGGAGCCACCGACACCACGGTCATGTCGGGCAATTGCTTCTCGCCAGTCAGCGGCAGACTGTTGGTGAACACGCATTGTTTGATGCCCGCTTCACGGAGTCGGGTGGGGGCCGGACCACACAACACCGCATGAGTGGCACTCACGTAAATCTCCCGGGCACCGTGTGCACGAGCCACTTCGACAGCCCCCACAATTGACCCCCCTGTGCTGATCATGTCGTCAAAGATCAACACGGTGCGGCCGTCAATCGGGCCACCTATCAGGTTGGCCTGCTCGGTCTCCGTCGCACTGCTCCGCCGCTTGTCGACAATTGCCAACGCCCCGCCCAGCCGCCGCACGTGGGAAAGGCTCCTCTTGATACTTCCCTCGTCCGGACTCAACACCACGATCTCCTCAGCGGGCAGGCCCAGCGACTCGAAATACTCATCCAGAATCGGGGCGGCATACAGGTGATCGACCGGGACGTCAAAAAAACCCTGAATCTGCGCTGCGTGCAGGTCCATCGTCAATACGCGATCGGCTCCAGCCTGGACGATCAGGTTGGCCACCAGCTTCGCGGAAATTGGCACGCGACCGGCATCCTTGCGGTCCTGCCGCGCGTAACCAAAGTAAGGGATCACCGCCGTGATCCGCGCGGCGCTGGCACGACGACACGCGTCTATCAGAATCAGCAACTCCATCACGTTGTCATTGGTGGGAGGCCCGGTCGGCTGCACCAGGAACACGTCACAACCGCGGATGTTGTGGTCCAACTGGACACTGATCTCCCCGTCGGGAAAATCTGCAACCTGCACGGCCCCGAGCGGGAGTCCAAGATGATCGGAGATCTCCAGCGACAACTCGGGGTGGCCACGACCGCTGATCAACGTCAGATGATCGTACATTACCATCCCTTCGCAAACTTGCCGTGTCCCTCGCTCAACACAGATCGGGACGCCCAAGGCGTCCCCGTTCTGCCCAACCCGGCCCCAATTGTCAAGCGCGAGAAAGAACCTCGCCCACCTCTGTCAATTGATCCGGAGTGTTGACTCCCAGCGCCTCGTCGATTGCGAGTGAACACGAAGCCACAACGCGATGCCCCGCGGCCATCAGGATCTCCGCACAGTCGGTGAGGTAGTACTGCCCCTGCTGATTGTTGGGTTCGACGCGTGACAAAGCCTCCCACAAGAGCGAGCCATCAAAGGCGTACAGGCCCGTGTTGATCTCCTGGATCACCGCCTCCTCGGGTGTCGCGTCCACCTCCTCGACGATCCGGAGAAACTCACCGTCGTCGTCTCGTACGATTCGGCCCAGCCCGGCGTTGGATTCAGTTCGTGCCGTTCCGACCACGCAAGCAGCAGATTTCTGGCACTGAGCGTCCAGCAATGAACGAATCGAATCACTCCGGATCAAGGGCATGTCACCATTGAGTACCACCACTGGTCCAGCATGGTCGGACAACACCTCCCGACACATCGAGACCGCATGGCCGGTACCCAGTTGTTCCGACTGCAAGGCAAAAGAAACGTCGTCGTGGTGATCCAGGGCCGCGCGAACCTCCTCGGCCTTGTGCCCCACCACAACCACCAGCCGAGCAATTCCTGCATCGCGTGCGGCCGCCAGAACCCACTCCACAAGCGGACGCTCGGCCGCAACGTGCAAGACCTTGGGAAGATCCGACTTCATCCGCCGACCCTCGCCGGCAGCCAGCACGATCGCAGCAGCCGCACTCACGCAAGACTCCCCGACACCTGTTCTTGTCGCCCGAAAACCGCTACCACAGCGCGCTCTAGAAGCTGACGCCGGCTCGGGCAATAAAACCGTCACCGATATTGAACCCGGGCGTCGGTCCCGCAAAACGGGTGCTGCGAGAAAAGATCCAGCCAGCCTCGATGAAACTCGAATACTGGAGCGTCTCGGACCGGAATCCCATCATCAATCTGTAGCCCTCGAATTCGACCTGGTCGCGAACCGAAGGAGCAATTGCCACATCATAGGCTTCAACCTGGTATTCAGCCTTGGCGTACATCCAACTCGAGTTGCCACCATAGTTCCCCATGAAGACGCTGATTCGCGACTGTGGAAACATCAACTGCCATTCCCAGATCGCATCTGGCTTGAAAATCAATCCCGCGTAAGGAATGACCCGATCCCGGACCCGATCCCAGTACCCTGCGCCCAGGGCAATCGTCATCCCCGGGTACTGGTAGTAAATCACGCCACGACCGTCGAACTGCCAACTGTCTGAATCGATCCCACTGTCAAAGTCGGTTGCCAGAGAGGGAGTGAAGGCCAACTGGGCGCTGTATCCCCCCTGGCTGATCGACGCCAATTCCAGATCCCATCCGATCTTGTAGGCTTGCGCTGGAAGGCCAGTGCCAGGAGTTCCCAGGCTGTCCGGTCCATCCCACCAGCGAGAATTGGCTATCTGCGTGAAACTGGAAATCCACCCCGGCATGAACATCCCGGAAAACTCCAGCTCGATATCAAGCTCCGTGACGCCCAGTTGACCGAGTTGTCCCTCGGTCGATTCCCGGGGCAGAAAACTTCCCTCGACCCGGCCCGTCCAGGCATTCAGACGGTATGGCTGCAGGCTGGAATGCGCTCCAAAAGTCAGGCCACCAGGCACCTGGCCAGGCATCGGTTGGGTCGCCCAGGGAGCCGACTGGAGTCCTGGAGCCGGTGCAATCCCCATGGGATTGCCCGTTTGCAATACCGGCATGGCCATCCACGTCGTCGGAGGCGCGGCGGCCGGCGCCCCTGCCATGGGAGCAGGGTCATAAGCCGGGTTGTAGAAGGAAGTGTCAGCCCCAACCGGTGCATACACCGGTGCAACTCCACCGGGCACTCCCGCCGGATTGCCGGGAACGATGGCGGCGGCGGGGGCCTGTCCACGAACCACCGTGTCCACGATCAGAACCGGTTCAGCCGACAGGACAGCTGACGGCAGCACCGAACAAAATAAAACAATAGCTTTCATGGGCGCAGTCACTGTCGCACCTGCGTAACGCGGGAGGGAATTGGAGAGAAGTGAGTGGAGCGAGTGCGGATTGTCTTTATGTCGCCATGTGCGTCAACACCAGAATCCACCCAATCCCCGTATTTTCACGGGACACCCTGGACAGGATCGTCGCTTCAGTTGAACTCCTGGTTGGTCTAGAATGCGCTGCCAACGGGTCGTTGCCGGAGCGACCGGCCACGTACGACAGTGTCATCCTGAACAACAGGCCATGTCGAACCGAATCACGGTCATCGGTGGTGGAGCGATGGGGACGGCCTGCGCCATAGTCCTCGCCGAAAACCCCGATCAACAGGTGACCCTCTGGGCACGCAACGCCGAACACGCGGCGAACATGGCAGCCTCGCGGCAAAACGAGAGATTGTTGCCGGGAGTGACGATTTCCGAGTCCATCAACATCACCGCCAACATCACCTCGGCCGTAAACGACAGTGACCTGCTGGTGATGGCCGTTCCCACCGCCTTCCTGCGAGATTGCCTTCAAACCATCTCTCCCGAGTTGACCGACGCCCCACCGGTGGTCAGCGTGATCAAGGGAATTGAAAACGGGACATTTCTGCGTCCCAGCGAGATCATTGGCGAGGTCCTGGGAATCCGTGCGGTCGTGTCACTGAGCGGTCCCAGTCACGCCGAGGAGATCACTCGTCGCCTGCCGGCGACCGTTGTCGCCGCCAGCGGCGACCTGCCCCTGGCCCGTCGTGTGCAACAGACCTTCAGCACTGACCGGTTCCGCGTTTACACCAACGCCGACATCATCGGCGTGGAACTGGCTGCGGCACTCAAGAACGTGATCGCCATCGCCGCAGGTATTTGTGATGGATTGGGTTACGGTGACAACGCCAAGAGCGCCCTGATGACACGCGGCCTGGTCGAGATGACACGGTTTGGCACGTCGCTGGGCGCCGAAGCCAAGACCTTTGCCGGACTGGCCGGGATGGGCGACCTGATCACCACCTGTGCCAGCCCCTACAGTCGAAACCGAAAGGTCGGCGAACGACTCGGCAAAGGAGAGACTCTCGAACAGATCCTCCAAAGCATGGATGCCGTAGCCGAGGGAGTCTGGACCACTCGCAGCGTACACGAACTCGCCGGGACACACGGCATCGAGATGCCAATCACCGCCGAGGTGTTTCGCGTTCTCTTTGAGGACAAGCGGGCGGTCGAAGCGACCGACTCGCTGATGATGCGACCGCCCCGTGACGAATAGTGGCAGTGATCAGGTTTGCTCGCTGACCGTTCGCCAGGCCACCAGCGCATCGTGAACCGCTGCCACGTCGTGGACCCGAATGATCTCGACCCCCTGTTCGGCCAGCGCCACGGACACCCCGACAGTTCCCGCCATCCGTTCCTCAACCGGTCGGCCCAGCAGTTTCGAGAGAAACCGTTTCCGCGAATGGCCAACCAGCACCGGCCGACCAACCTGGTGCAAGCGAGCAATCGAAGAGAGCAGATCCAGGTTGTGTGCCGCGGACTTGCCGAAACCAATCCCCGGATCCAGCACCACGCGTTCAGCCGCCAACCCCGACGCCACCAGGTGGTCCAGGCGGCTCCCCAGGTAGCTCGCCACCTCCTCGACCACGTCCGCATAAACGGGATCGTCCTGCATCGTCTGCGGCGTGCCTCGCATGTGCATGCAGACGACCGCCACGTCGAGATCGACACAGGTTTCGACCATGGCCGGGTCCGCTTCCAGCCCCGAGACATCATTGACCACGCTCGCCCCCACCTCGACCGCCGCCCGGGCCACGTCGGCCTTCATCGTGTCGATCGAGACTGGCACATCCACTCCCCGGCACACCGCCTCGACCACCGGCACCACTCTCCGCAACTCCTCATCGATCTCGACAGGAGTGGCTCCCGGCCGGGTGGATTCTCCGCCGATGTCAATGATTGACGCTCCCGCTGACACCATTTCGGCAGCTCGCTCGACGGCCAACTCGATCGTTTCATGCTGACCACCATCGGAGAAGCTGTCGGGAGTGACATTCAGAATCCCCATCAACCACGGCGTCCCATCCAGGACATGAGTGGTTTCTCCCACCAGCCAATTTCGACCACCAGTCACACCGGCCATCCCACTCACCGCCTTATCTCCCTCATGTCCCCCCGGCCAGCGTCAAAAACAAACACACGTCGACCGGGAAACAAATTCAAAACACGGGACATCGGCACCACTTTCGGGATGTACCGCCCCACCAGCAACGGAGTGTCAAGCATCGGTTTGTTGACGACGAAGTCGATATGCCGATCGGTCGGATCGGGTTTGACCAGGACCAGGGCCGGATCGCTGCCAGCTCTCCGGGACACGCGTTTGCGGAATTCGGCATGGCGAGCCCGGGCGAAGCCAACGTTGTTGACTGCTGCATCGACCCGGGACGGAGCCCAGACCGGCTCGAAATCCAGGTAGGACGTCACCGGCGTCACCAGCAGAAGGCCCAACCAGGCCAACGCGACGCCCGGGCGCCCAACCCGCCCGGCTTCCTGCCACAGCCGAACGGTCACACCCGCCACCAACAGGCACCACAGGGGCGCGGTTTCAAAGACATAGTGCCAGTCCATGATCCCCGCATACCAGTACGGCACGTGAACCAGGTGCACGCACAGTATCGCCATCACGACCGGCAGCCAGCGGCTTCCCGGCAGGGGAGCCGTCCCCAGCAGGAACCCGGCCAACACCACCACCGACGTCATCAGCAACGCGACCAGGCCGACCGTCCACTTGCCTGACTCGACCACCCGGCTGACCACGTTCCGGACCGCCAACTCCGCATCCAGGTTCTCGGCCCACCGGTCATAGTGATGCAGGACCCTCTGCCGTTCAACACGATCCATCCCGGCAATCCGCTGCTCGCCCCGCTCCACGTTGTCGAATCCGTACACGTGACGAGGCGTGTATTTGTCGGTGAAGACCTGGTACGGAGTGGTCGTCCAATCACCGGTCAACTGGTGGTTGTACCAACCCATCACCGCCAGGCCCGCCACGAGTGGCGACGCGACGAACCCGACACGGAGATGTCGCCAGCGAACAGCCTCGTGGCCATCCCCCCGAATCCACCACCACGCCAGCCAGCAACCAAACGGCAAACCCACGGCCGCAGCCGTCAACGGGCGACACAACATCGCCAACGACAAACCCATCCCCGCCAACAAGCCGTACCCGGGAATACCGGTCCGCTGCATTCTCAGGAACCAGTACACGAAGACAGTCGCCCCGGCCAATGTCGGATGATGAGACAACAGCAGATTGCTGAACAAGGCCATCCCCGGTGCCACCGCCGTCAGCAATCCGGCCAACAACCCGACCCCGTTGCCAGCCAACTCGCGACCAATACCCAGGACCGCGATTGCCGTCAGCACACCCGCGAGGTAGTGGCCCCACACCGGCTTGCCCCACGCCACAAACGGTGCCATCCACGCCCCCACACCAGGAAAGTACCGGCTCGCAAACACCCCGTTCTCGTTGAGCACATGCATCTGGTCGAAAAGGCGGGGCGCGTCGGGATGCCCCGGATTGGTCCATTCGCCGGCGACGAAGGTACGGGCCTGGAACAGGTAGCTGTACTCGTCGTGATACCCAGGCGGAAGGCTACCCAGTTCAGGGGTGCCGGGCCCCGCAACCGGTCTCGAGGCAACGTGCACGCTGCTCCCCAACGAAACGATCGCGACAAGAATCACCGACACGCCCACTCCCACGCCACCCCGTCCCGCTGGTGTCGTCCACCAGTTGGCCAGGCGATGGCCCCGGGCCCCTGCAACCCGCAACCGTCGCGGCCGCCAACCGGCCAGCAGCACACCCAACACCAGACACCAGAGGCAGGGGGCGGTATCGATGTTGATTCCGATCAACGCTGCCTCAATCACGCCACCTGGTGCCGACCGCCAGCCCGTCCATTCAATCCTCAGTACGAACAGCAGTGCCATCGCCCAGGCGATCGACCAGCTCAACCAGGGCCTGAGCCTCCCGCCCCGACCGGCCTCATCCGAAATGCCCGGCGTTTTCGAATCGCTCATCAACGGCTCATCAGCAATTTCGGGAAAGAACTACGGAGACCCCGGTGGTGGCCCCGGGCACCTCCAGAGGATCGCTTGACGCTCTGGACGACCGCCATTCATACTCGTTTTTCGCATTCAACTGGACTCATGCGGCCGCCACCACGGCGACGTATTCCACCCGGCCATCTTAGCCGGGACCCGCTCACCGACGAAACAGGAGTCACCGTGAAACGCGTCGCTCTGGTCACCGGTCTCTCGGGCCAGGACGGATCGTACCTCGCCGAGTTTCTGCTCGAACGCGACTACGACGTCCATGGACTGGTCCCGTACCCGCGACGAGGACTCTGTGACCCCAGGTGCCAGTTGCACTTTGGTGACCTCACCGATGCCTCGCGACTGGCGACGGTTTGCAACGAAGTGCTCCCCGACGAGGTCTACAATCTCGGTGCCCAGAGCCACGTTCGTGTGTCCTTTGACCAGCCGGTTTACACCGCTGATGTCACCGGGCTGGGAACCCTCAGGGTGCTCGAAGCCATCCGGCACCACCACGACGCAACCGGTCGTCAACCACGTTTCTACCAGGCGTCCTCAAGCGAGATGTTCGGCAACGTCGCGTCACCTCAGGACGAAACCACACCTTTCCACCCCCGCAGCCCCTACGCGTGTGCGAAAGTGTTCGCCTACTGGCAGACCATCAATTACCGTGAGGCCTACGGACTGTTTGCATCAAATGGGATCCTGTTCAACCACGAATCGCCACGCCGCGGCGAACACTTCGTCACTCGCAAGATCACCCGCGCCGCCGCACGCATCAAGCTCGGACTCCAGGACACACTCACCCTGGGCAATCTTGATGCCCAACGCGACTGGGGCTTTGCCGGTGACTACGTCGAGGCGATGTGGCTGATGCTGCAACACGAGGAACCCGATGACTTCGTGATCGCCACGGGTGAAACACACTCGGTTCGAGAATTTCTCGAAGAATCGTTTGGATATCTCGACCTCGATTACAACGACTATATCGAGACCGACCCAAGATTCTTGCGGCCGACAGAGGTCGATGCACTCAAGGGTGATTCCAGCAAGGCCCGTCGCCTGCTGGGCTGGGAACCGCGGGTCGACTTTTCCAGCCTCGCCCAGATGATGACTGAACACGATCTCCAGCAGGCCACCGCTGAAGCTGAAGGGCTCACCACTGACACCGCGGGCTGAGACCAGCCCACCCCATTCCTCCGTTTCCGAGTTTTGAGTAATGCCAGACCCACTCGCTGGACAGACTGCATGGATCACCGGGTCCTCGCGTGGCCTCGGACGTGTGATGGCCGAAGAACTGGTTCGCCTGGGGGCCAATGTCGCCGTGCACGGCACTCGCCAGGACAGCCCGAAGACGTTCGGCGAAGGAGATTCGATGGAACAGGTGGCCGACGACGTCGCCAGAGCGGGCTCCGGTGACACGATGGCCTGCTGGTGCGATGTCACCGATGCGGAAGAAATCAAACGGGTGGCCGGAGAAATCCGCGAACGATTCGCACAGATCGACATCCTGGTCTGCTGTGCGGGGGGAGACATCGGAGCCGCTGGCACAGCGGTTGGGAAAGGAGGGCGTCCCGAAAATGACGACTGCCTGAACATCTCCCTGGATGATTACCAGAGCGTGATGGACCGCAATCTGTTGGGCAGCATCCTGTGCTGCCGCGAGGTGGCCCCGGAGATGATCCAACGCAATTCCGGGCGAATCATCACCATCGGCAGCAT
>MDTE01025607.1_pt1 | contig 28143 bp, 20 predicted proteins | sample 811231 | NCBI WGS metagenome assembly MDTE01 (sample SAMN05326651, study PRJNA326480) | marine metagenome | isolation source: seawater | place: Indian Ocean: Red Sea | collected 2010 | reverse complement strand
TACTGTCGACGATGTTGCTGAGTTGGACCCGGATCCAGGTGCAATCGCCGCGGAATAGACACTCGGTCGCTGCTGCGCACTGCTGGAGAGCGCGTAGAACCGGGTTGGCGGAAGATCAGGAGATGGATCCAACTCCATAGGCGCCCGTCAACAATTCGCCCTCTGCAAAACGGTTGAGACGGTACGGATGAGGATCCACGTCACAGGTCTCGTTGAGCGTCGTTTGTGCCAGTATCTTTCCGATCATCGGGGCGAGCTTGAATCCGTGCCCTGAGAATCCGTAAGCCAATATCAATCCGTCAACCTCAGGGACGCGTCCCAAAACCGGGTTCCAATCGGGCGTAATGTCGTAAGGCCCCGTCCACGAGGCCACGAGTTCGGCGTTAGTGAAACTCGGCATGCGGTGGGCCATTTGCCCCCCTTGGCGCAGCACGAAGTCATCGCTGACGTTCTCATCAAGTTGGTCCGCATTGTACACTGGTTCACCGTGATCCCCCGTCCCCACAAGCGCAACACCGCCAGAGCTGGGGCGGAAGTACATTTTGTTGGCCGTGGTCATGTCTTTGACGATGGGTAGAGTTGCTTCGTATGGATTCGCATCGCGGAAAGTCAGGACGATGTGGCGGGAGACTTCCAGCGGGATCGACAGGCCGGCCCATGTCGCGATATTGCCGGTCCAGGGGCCGACAGCGCTGATGACCGTTTTGGCATGTACCGGACCCTGTGTCGTTTCAATGCCGGTGATGCGTTGACCTTCCATCATCAAGCCGGTCACGGTGCAGTTCGGTCGAACTTCAACGCCGAGCTTGCGCCCGGCGGAAATGAATCCTGTCGTGGTGAGATAGGGATCGGCGTACCCGGAATTGGGTTCATAGGCGAGGACCTTGGCATCCTCGACATTGAGGCGCGGATGCAGCTCAAGGGCCTCAGTTGGCGAGATTTCGTACGTGTCGACACCGGCGCTCGATTGGGTCGAGACGCTCTCCAGCAAGTGTTCGGCAATGTCGTCATCTGCGGCCAGGATGATGTAGCCCGAGTTGACGAAACCGCTATCGGCATCCGGGTCACCCAGTACTTCTGAGAAGTTCTGAAAAACCTCCAGGCTCTTCAATGCGAGGACAGAGTTGCTCGGTACGGTGTAGTGCGTGCGAATGATCGCGCAGGATTTCGCTGTGCCCCCCGCGCAAATATCTCCGCGCTCCACCAGCAGGACTCGGGGACAACCCAGACTCTTCAGGTGAAAAGCTGTCGAGGCTCCAATCACTCCGCCGCCAATGACGATGGCGTCAAATGTATCTGGCATTTCAATACCTTTGCGGCACTCCGTCTCCACCGAACATGCGCTTATCTTCGATGTTGCGCAACATGCAGATCTCAATACGTTGATGATGGGGTGGGCGAATGGCCATACTCAATTTGGACTGTACTTCGACGCAAGGTGGGGAGGAAGTAGACAATGGCAGATGACGACTGGAAGACCGGTCTCCAGAGCGATGATGTGACTCTACGGTTTCATGACCGGTCCTTTGTGTTCGATGCGTTGTCGCTCTACTACGTTATCGAAGAGCCGTACGCCGAACGCCTGCTGACTGGTGGCGTTAATGCAACCAACGTGACCTTCGCTATCGAAGAAGAATGGGATGACGTGCTGGGCCACGTCGACCGTAGCATCGAAGCCATCGAGAAGAGTCCTCTCATGACGCTGGCGACAACGCATGATGAGTTGCTGGCTGCGAAAGCGGCCGGAAAGCTCGGCATTGTCATGGGGACTCAGGGGGCGTCGATGCTGGGGCGGGATCCCATCCTTGAGGAGGCTTCTGATGGTTCGGGGCTCAAACCCAGGTTCGATCGATTGGAACAATTCCACGAGATGGGACTTAGGTCACTTGGGCTCAGCTATACGGCGGCCAATGTTTTTGCCGATGGCTGTGGGGAGGCGCGCGACGCTGGTCTGTCATTCTTGGGCCAGGATCTTGTGGCTTGCGTGAATGAACTCAATCTTTTGCTCGACCTGTCCCATACCGGACACCAATCACGGGCTGAGGCTGCATCGTTGGCACGTGCACCGGTGTGTACGCATTCCAACGCATATGCGCTTGTTCCCAATGACCGGAATACCAAGGACGAGACCGTAAAGGCGATCGCTGCGAAGGGTGGGATGATGGGTATTGTCGCTTTTCCGGGGTTCATTGCGGACGAAGATCCCACGGTGCCGGGCATGGTTGATCACATGGACCACTTCATAGATCTCGTTGGCGAGGAGCACGTCGGGATTGGCACCGATTTCACCGAAGCCTACCAGGACAAGAAGGTTGTTCTCCCGGAATCTCGGCGCTGGCGCACGCGGCGACCCGACATGTTCGGCTCGGTCGACGACTTCCTGAAGTTGAAGTATCCGCTGCCGACAATCCGACTGCTCCCAAATCTGACCCAGGCCATGTTTGACCGGGGCTATTCTGAGGAACGCATCGGCGCGATACTGGGTGGCAACTGGCTGCGGGCGTTCAAGGAATTCGTGGGGTAGCAGCATGTCTATTGAATCTCAATTGGCGGAATATGTCGCATCGCTTCAGTACAAGGACATAGACGAAGCGACTCGGATTTCTTTCGGACGCATGCTGCTCGACACAGCGGCCGTGTCGATTGCCGGGTTCCGTGAACCGTCGTGCCGGCCGGTCGCAACCGCGCTCTGTGCGTGGGACCAAGAAGGACCCGCATCTGTGGTAGGTTCTGAACAGCGGGTCTCGCCTCCTGCAGCAGCCTTTGCCAACGGGGTCTATGCGCATTGGTGCGAGTGGGATGATTCCCACGATCCCTCTCATGTGCACGCGAGCGCCGTTATCTATCCCGCGCTCCTTGCAGCTTTCGAAGCTTCAGACCAGTCAGCAATGACTTCAGGTGGCGAAGAATTTGTAGCCGCGACCATTGCTGCATTCGATGCGGCTTGCCGAGTCGGCAAGTTGCTCAAGCCATATACGCACCGGGGCTGGATGCCGACGGGCACCGGTGGTGCAGTGGGAGCCGCGGCAGGCGCTGCGCGCATTCTTGGCCTGGATGCATCCGGCATTCAATCGGCAATGGGTATCGCCGCGGCGGGTTCGGGTTTGTCTCGACAGGCGCTGGCAGATTTGGTCAATGCGAAGAACATCTTGGCAGGTGTGGCGGCCAAGATCGGAGTGGAATCGGCCTTGTTGGCGAGGGCGGGTGTTTCGGGGGCGCCCCATTTCATCACGGGCGATTATGGTCTCCAGGCCCTTTATGCTGATGGGCAGGGCGACGCTGAGGAAATTCTGGACGGTCTCGGCCGGGAATTCAGTATCAACGAGGTCAGCGTGAAGCCCTATCCCTGCTGTCGCTCGGCACATCCGGCGCTTGATATCGTGTTCGAGTTGTTGCGCGACGAACCGCGCGTCGCGAACGATGTGGACTCTGTCAGGTTCGAGGTGCCACGTGGTGTGTACGAGCGGGTAGGCCGTCCTTTCGAGGCCGGCGACAACCCCCGCATGGCCGCATTGTTCAGCGTGCCCTATAGCGTGGCCATCGCATTGACAAATGGCCTCGTCGCGCCGAAAGACTTCGATCCTGAGTCTGTGCGTGCAGTTTCGTCCGAAGTTGCCGATCTCATCGGCAGGATTGCCGTTGAAGCTGTGCCCGTGCCCAATGAGGCGGCAGATCCGATGATCCCGACCAGGGCTGTTTTTACGCTTTCGGGTGGTGGAGAGATCGAGCTTACGGCAACGACGGTCAAGGGCGCCCCTGACCACCCGATGACGCCTGACGAGGAAGCGAGCAAACTGGCGACAGCGGTCGGTGATTCACTACCCTCGGAGGATATCAACGGTCTGATGGCGGCAGCGCGCGGTGTTCCCGAACGTGGCTTGGTTGAATTCCTCGACCACGTCCGTCGCCCCCAAGCCTGACGGTTCTTCCCAGTTCATGGGATTCTGTCGGTCCTGAGACCCCAGGGTGAGGAGGACATAGCCTCCTGATTGGAACTATTGGCAGAGCCCGGTGAGTGTTGAACTAGCTCTCACAGACCGAGTCGGCCAGACGGTGCATGAACTCTTCACATTTGGCCACTTGGTCGATCGCGATGAATTCGTCCGGCTTGTGGGCTTGATCGATGCTGCCTGGCCCGCAGACCACGGTCGGGATGCGACCATGTTTTGAGATCACGCTTGCCTCCGTGCCGAATGCCACCTTGCCGTGATCGTTTTGCTGTGAGAGACGTTTGGCGACGCTGACGATTTCTTCATCCGGGTCCGTGTCCAATGCCGGGAATTCCGACATGATCTCGAAAGTTATGCCGGTATCGGTGTGTACCGCGTGCATTCGGGGTTCGAGCTCTTCCCTGGCATGTCGGATGATGCGTTCGTAAAGGTCTTCTGGATCGTCTTTGGGCAGGTGGCGGAACTCGAACTGGAAGACGCAATCCTTCGAGACAATGTTGAGTGCGGTACCGCCTTGGATCACGCCGACGCTGAAGGTTGTGAAGGGGATGTCGTAGGCCTCGTCATGGGTGCCATCGGAGAACTCGCGAGAAACGCCCTTTATGAAGGCAATGAGTTCGGCGGCGTATTCGATCGCGTTGACCCCTGTCGGCGCCAAAGATGAATGGCACTCGAATCCTCGCACACGGCAACGAATGCTCTTCTTTCCTTTGTGCGCCACCACGACCTTCATCTCCGAAGGCTCTCCGACGATGCACATGGCTGGGCGTACAGGAAAGTCCTTGATTCCGTCGAGGATGGCATTGATGCCGACCCGGTTGATCTCTTCCTCGAATGTGAAGCCGTAATGGATAGGCGTTTCGAGGCCGCGCTCCAGAAAAAGTGGCGCAAACGACAGAGCGATCGCGCAAAACCCCTTCATATCGGTCGTCCCACGGCCGAAGAGCTTTCCGTCCTTCTCTACGAGCTTCCAGGGGTCGGTATGCCATTCCTGACCATCAATGGGCACGACGTCCGTGTGGCCGGCCAGCATGATCCCCGGTTTGTCGGCCGGACCCAGCGTCGCGTAGATACTGGCCTTGGTCTTTTCGGCGTTCTTGAAGACGTGAGCCGTAACCCCGAGGTCGGCCAGGTAATCCCTGATGTATTCGATCAGTTCCAGGTTGGAATCCCGACTGACGGTCGGCGATTCAATAAATTTGCGGATCATCTCCAGGCTGGATAGGTCTGAAGAATTCATGCTGCTCTGTCCTTTCGCGAATCGTTTCCCTAAAGTCGCCGGGACGATGAGGTGGATGTGAGCGTAGCGGCCGGACCAAGCACCAACAAGGCGGTGAGGTCGGCTGCACACGACTTTTTAGGAGGATCAGGCCCTAAGGGTTCTGACTGAAATTGTATGACGGCCAAATCCGAAGACAACGCGTACAACACGTGGTCGATCACCAGTGCTGCCAAGGCTATCGCCGCGGGAGATCTCACTTCGGAGGCTCTCGTTGCATCCTGCCTTGCGAGGATTGAGGAAAGAGAGGCCGAGGTTGGTGCCTGGATCCATATAGATGCCGAGCGCGCATTGGCGGAAGCACGGCAACGTGATGCTGCGACACCCGGGAGTCCTCTGCACGGAATTCCGTTTGGTATCAAAGACATCATCGACACGGTCGACATGCCGACCGGTTACGGCTCACCAATCTACAAGGATGCACAGCCCTTATGGGATGCATCCTGCGTGGCCCTTTTGCGCGAAGCCGGGTGCGTGGCTCTGGGGAAGACGGTGACGACGGAGTTCGCAACGCGTCACGCGGGAAAGACTTGCAATCCTCTCGATCTGACCCGAACGCCAGGGGGATCATCGAGCGGATCGGCTGCCGCCGTGGCTGATTTCATGGTTCCGGTGGCCTACGGCACTCAGACAACGGGATCCGTAATTCGGCCCGGGGCCTATTGCGGTGTTGTCGCCGTCAAACCGACGTTCGGCCTGATCAACCGTGCCGGCGTCAAAGAATTGTCCGAGTCGATGGATACCATCGGCTTCTACACGCGCTCGGTGGAGGACGCGGCATTATTCCTCCATGTCCTGGCCGATTATCCTCAAACCGATTTCGGTGATGTCGAGACCCTTAAACCCAAGATCGCTATTTGCCGGACCACCGTGTGGGACCAGGCTAACTCCGAAACAGTGGCCTTGTTCGACTCGCTCACCGAACGTTTCGGGAAATTGGGTGCCGAGGTTCGGGAGCTTGAACTACCAGCCGACTTCGATGACATCGCGCCGGCTCAGGCAGTACTCAACGACTATGAATCTCTTCGCGCATTGGCCTACGAACGCATCAACTTTCCCGACCAGCTCAGCGAAGAGATGACGTCAAAGATCGAGCGATCGCTGACGCATTCGCGCGACAAGCATTCATGGGCGATAGACCTGATGCAGCACTGCAAGACTTTGCTTCCCACCTTGCTGGCAGAAGATGAGGTCATCGTGGCCCCGGCTGCACAAGGCATTGCCGAGGTTGGACACGTCTACACGGGCGATCCAATTTTCAGTCAGGTCTGGAACGCCATACACGTGCCCAGCGTCTGCGTGCCTGCCGGAACTGGCCCTGCCGGTATGCCGCTCGGCATCCAGATCATAGCTCGTTGCCGTGAGGATGATCGCGCTTTCATCCATGCCGAATGGGTGCGGCGGGCATTGGCCGGGTAATCGGGCCCAAGTTGTCTTCGAACTCATGCTGATGCTTGTCGGTCGTGACTTGAACATTCAGGCAGACCAGGGAAAGGTCGTCATCTGACCGTAGCGACTGACTCCGCTGAAAAGCGTTCAAGCGCCGAAGCGGAGGATCACGTATCGTTTCGCCAATGGATCGCCGTCTCTGGCGCCATCATCGGCTCATTCTGCGCAGTCCTGAATCATCAAATTACGAATACATCGTTGAGGGAGATACAGACCGCGCTCTCGGCAAACCTCACCGAAGCGTCGTGGATCACGACGGCCTATCTGGCCTCCGCCATCGTGATCATGCCACTCACGGCCTGGTTCACACGGGTATTCTCACTCCGTACCTACGCGACCGCCAACACGGTCGGGTTCATGGTATCGCTCGTCGCCTGCGCATTGGCCTGGGATCTGAACGCGATGATCGCGCTCCGGTTCCTGGCGGGACTGTTCGGTGGCAGCCTCATACCTATGGCTTTTAGTGTTATTCTCGCAACGCTGCCGGAGTCCAAGCGACCTGTAGCGTTTGTGTGGTGGTCAGTGCTGACGGTACAGGCGCCAACGGTGGGGCCGGCGCTCGGGGGTTGGCTGACGGATACCTTTTCCTGGGAACTGATTTTCTACGTACAAATGATTCCGGCGGGAATAGGGTTTGCCTGTCTGCATTATGGTCTCGAGAAATCACCCCGTTCTCTCGGACTCCTTCGCCAGATTCAATGGTTCAGCATCGCCTTCATGGCGGTGGGCTTGTTCCTCTTCATCATGGTGTTGGAAGAAGGAAATCGCCACGACTGGTTCACGTCCGACTACATCACCCGCTTATCGATGATCTCGGGGTTTTGTCTGATCGTCTTCGTTGCGATCCAGCTTTTGAGGAAGGGGCCGTACATAAATCTTCGGCTCTACGGGCGGCGCAACTTTGGAATCTGTTGCCTTCTTTACTTTGGTTTCGGGATAGGGGTGTTCGGCACGGCATTCATCATCGCGCTGTACCTCATTCAGGTTCCCCAATACACCGCCACTCAGGTCAGTACTGTCATCATGTGGATCGGCATTCCACAAATTGTCGCTGCTCCGCTTGTGCTATGGCTGCTGCCGCGGGTCGACGCACGTCTGCTGATGGGAATTGGGTGCTTGCTGTTCAGTGTCAGTTGTTTTCTGAACGTCAATATGAGCTTCGATACCGGTTACTGGGAGTTGATGTTCGTCAATATCGTTCGGGCGGTCGGCCAGCCCTTCCTCATGGTGGTGGTGCCTATTTTTGCGACCTCGCTGATGGAAGCGTCCAACCATGGATCTGCCTCGGCGATCCTCAACATGACCCGGGATATTGGTGGCGCCGTTGGCATTGCCTGCTTGAGCACCGGGATATCCCGACGCTCCGACTTCCACATTGACCACGTCAGCGAGCATGTTTCGACCTACGACGCCGAAACCAACGCAAGACTCGATCAGCTAACTCAGCATTTCTTCGCGTACAGCGGAGATCTGCAGCTCGCACAGGACCAGGCCGTCGCGGCGTTGAATTCACTCGTCAACCGGGATGCGACAATCATGGCTTATAACGACATGTTTTTTGCGATCGGCGCGATCTTCGCAATCGGCCTGATCGCCTGCATTTTTTTGCGCAGGGCACCTGCACAACAACGCGGCTGACCTTGCCAGTTTATCTTGCCTGTCCGCGTGGTCGCGGGTCATGCGACCCATGCTCAGATCCGCGTGCGGGACATACTCCACTCAACAAAATATGCTCTAGGGGGCTGACCACGCTGGCGGTCTTCCTGAATTTCGGCCGGCAGCGCAGGTGGCTCAGGGACACGGAGTATGGCTCCAGCCAAGAGAGCCGCCCCGGCCTTGGCAAATGAGCCCAGGATGCAAATGGAAAGTTCGTAACCTGACCGTCGCCACCGCAACAGCTGAGCACACATCAACTCCAACGGGCCATGAGCGCGTTTCGCTACGGCAATGGATTGCCGTCTCAGGCGCGATCATCGGTTCATTCTGTGCAATTCTGAACTTTCAGGTCACGAACACGTCGCTGCGGGAGATTCAGGCTGCCCTTTCGGCGGATTTGAACGAGGCATCGTGGATCAGCACCGCCTACCTTGCGGCCGCCATCGTTGTTATGCCCCTGACGGTGTGGTTCACGCGCGTGTTCTCTATCCGCACATACGCAACCGTGAATACGGCCATGTTCATGGCTTCGCTCATCGCCTGCGCATTGGCTTGGGATTTAAACGCGATGATCGTGCTGCGATTCCTGAGTGGTTTGTTCGGTGGCGGCCTCATGCCCATGGCCTTCGCCGTGATCCTGGCCACACTGCCACCATCGAAACGGCCTGTTGCCTTCATGTGGTGGTCTCTGTTGACGGTCCAGGCGCTGAGCGTGGGTCCCGCCCTGGGCGGCTGGCTGACGGACGCCTCCTCATGGGAATTGATCTTCTATGTGCAGACCATACCGGCGGGGATCGCGTTCGCCTGTCTGATTTTCGGTCTCAGCAGGTCGTCCCGCTCTCTTGGTCTTCTCCGCCAAACTCAATGGTTCAGTATCGCCTTCATGGCGGTGGGATTGTTCCTGTTCATCACCGTGCTCGAGGAAGGCAATCGCAACGACTGGTTCACATCGGACTTCATCCTCCGACTGTCGGCCGCTTCGGGCCTTTGCCTCTTCATCTTCATTACGGTCCAGCTCTTTAGGAAGGAGCCTTACATCAACCTGCGTCTCTACGGCAGGCGCAACTTCGGGCTCTGTTGTTTGGTTTTCTTCGGCTTCGGGATCGGTGTGTACGGGACGGCGTTCATGATCGCTCTCTACCTGATCCAGGTCCCCCAATACACCGCGACCCAGGTCGGCACGGTGATCATGTGGATCGGTATCCCTCAGATCATCGCTTCACCGGTTGTGCTGTGGCTGATGCCGCGTGTGGATGCCCGCCTGTTGATGGGATTCGGGTGCCTATTGTACAGCGTCAGCTGCTTTATGAACGTCGGCATGAGCTTCGATACCGGCTACTGGGAACTGATGATCATTCATGTCATCAGGGCAGTTGGTCAGGCCTTCATTATGGTCGTTCTGCCCACTTTCGCGACGTCCCTCTTGGAGCCTTCCAATCACGGCTCGGCGGCGGCGATCCTCAACATGACTCGGGATATTGGTGGTGCCATCGGCGTCGCCTGTCTGAACACCGGGATATCCCGACGCTCCGACTTCCACGTTGATCACGTCAGAGAGCATGTCTCGACCTACGATGCAGAAACGACGGCCAGGCTTGACGAGCTGAGCCAGCACTTCTTCGCCTACAGCGGCGACCTTCAGCTTGCTCAGGACCAGGCTGTCGCGGCTCTGAATTCGCTCGTCTCACGGGACGCCACAATCATGGCCTACAACGACATGTTTTTGATCATCGGGGTCATCTTCGTGATCGGTCTGATCGCTTGCTGTTTTCTTCGGCGTATACCGAGGTAGAGTCTCGACTCAATCCGTCGGCATGGGCGTCTGGGGGTTGCAAGATGTGCCCATCCTGGTTTGAAGCATGCCTCGGATCGCCCACTCCTGAAGATCTCGCAGGAGTTCCTCCCGCTTCTCGTCGTATTCACGGACGGTCCAGAGATTGACGACTTCCTCGGGATCATCCGTAAGGTGGTAAAGCTCACCGTCGGGTTCGTCGAGATACCAGACGAGTTTCCACTCAGCATCCCGCCGCATGATGATGAACTCTGCGCCGCTCTGAATGTGGTCGCGTGCAAGCTCAGCATAGACGACGTCACGTCCCGGCAATTCTTCAGTGCAGATCGGCAGGAGAGATCGAGTGTCGAAACTCTCCGGTATTCCGACAGAGGCCAGTTCGAGAATTGTGGGGGCAACATCCGAAAGCTGAACCAGATCGTGCACGGTATTGCCGGCTGGAACTCTTCCCGGACCCCACACTATCAGCGGCACGCGTTCGACTGTGTCGTACATCGTCCACTTCTGGATGTGACCGTGGTCTCCAAGGGCGTCAGCATGGTCGGACGTGAATATGACGACGGCATCATCCAGGTAGCCGTTGGAGTCGAGTACATCCATGATCTGGCCGACCTTCTCGTCGATCATGGACACGTTGGCCGCATAGTGCCGCCGCAGGCGCAACAGTTCTTCCGCCGACAGGTTTTCTCGCCAGGCCAGGGAGTCGATGTTGAAGGTTATCATGTTGCGCCGGTACTCGGCTTGCGACCGGGGTTGGGCGGCAAGCTCTGCCTCGGTCACAGTCGGGACCGGTATTGAAACTCCGTCATAGGCGGCAAGGTGCCCTGGTGTCGGATCGTACGGCGGGTGCGGCCCGGGAAATCCGATTTCGAGGAACAGCGGCGTATCCGCTTTCCGCTCTTCGAGCCACCACAGTGCAGTATCGCCGACGAAGTTGTCGGAATGCATATCTTCGTCGAGTTCCCAGGAGTAGCAGCCCAGTGCCTCTTGAAACCCTTGAGGATCCTCAGCGTAACGTGTGTAGCGTGTGGGCTTGATGATTCCACGAGCATGCAGGGCTTTGTCCCATTCATCGTGGAACGCGCGATCGTGCTCTTCTAGGAAGAGCGGCCGATCCTTATTTTCAACCACGTATCTCTGGTGGAAACCGCCTAGGGCGTCGTAAGGGTTGATGTGCATTTTTCCGATGCTGGCGCAGTGATACCCTGCATCAGCCAGGGACCGCACCCAGGTGGGTTCCCATGGTTGGAAGTTCTTGAAGACTCCCATGCCATGAGGAAACTGGCCACTGAACAGGCTTGCCCGGGAGCCGACACAGACCGGCGAAGTAACGAAACAGTTTGCAAATGCCGTACCCTCCCGTGCCAGTCGGTCGAGGTTCGGCGTGTTCATCCAGGGGGCGCCCAGTGCTGCGATGGTATCTGCGCGCTGTTGGTCGGTGATGATGAGTATGATGTGCGGTTTCTCGATCATACAGGTTTTCTATACTCGCCGAATTGTCCCCTTCAACTTCCCGGAATGATTCCCGCCGGCAGAGTCTTGCAGTAGGCCGCAATCTCGCCAGGGGTTGTGACCCAGATATCGTCACGGTGCTTCATGATGTGCTCCATCGCCTCGCGCAGCGGTCGGATGCGGAACGGGTGGCCGAGCACGAAGGTGTGCAGTGAAAAGCAGAACACAAGCGGGCGTCGGGCCGATTCCTCCAGCATTTCGTCGAATTGATCGATCAGCATCTCAGCGAACTGGCGCGGTGTGTAACGCCACGTGTTGATGATCACAGGGAGATCGTTGAGTTCAATAGTATAGGGGACGCGAAGGATCGGGCCGGAGCGTGTGCGCATCCAGATGGGTTGGTCGTCGCATGGCCAGTTGAGGACATAATCGTACCCTGCTTCCTTGAGCAGGTCGGGCGTGACGAATGTTTCTGCCAGGAATGGGCTGAGCCATCCGGTTGGGCGTTTCCCGCTGAACGCCTCGATGGCCTCAGCGCTATGCTCGATCAACTCCCTTTCCTCCGCCTCGGAAAATCCATCCTGACGTTCAGAATTAGTTCGGCCGTGGCCGATCATCTCGTCACCGCGTTCCTTGATGCGCTCACCGACCTGGGGCGAGTGCTCCAAGATCTTTGTATTGATGTTATGGGAAGCCGGTGCGCCGAGATCGTCGAGAAGATCAAACATGCGCCAGATGCCGACCCGATTACCATAATCTCGCGCCGAGTAGATACGCTGCGTCGGTGGCGGTTCGGGGAAACCCGCCTCGTTAAGACCGGCGCGAAACGCGAATTCCTCGACGTTGTTGCCGAAGTAGACTGCGAGACGCTTGCCATCCGGCCACGAATAGTCGGGACGTTCGTCGATTGGGCTGTAGTCGTAGCGGTCGTGCCGGGGGAACTCCATCCTCTGTCCTCCTCTGGACGCAATTCAGTGATTCCTTCGAATTGAAACTGTGCCCGGCACGTGCACCTGGCGCAACTTAGCGGCGTGTTCCTTGCTCAGGCGCGTGCACGGCGGCTAGAACTAACACTGTTTAGGTTCAGGAACTCGAAGGCAGTCGATATGGGAACCCCATCCGATCCGTTCCCGCTGATCACCGTTGAAGGTCCACCCCGCGAGCGGGGACGCCAGTATGGCGCCGCAGCGCAGGATCGTATCGCGAATAGCATCGCGGTCTATATGGATGCCTGGATATCCGGTGAGGTAGGCAGTCGTGACGAGGTTTATCGCCGCGCTCGACAATTTGGAGGAACAATTGGCGATCGATTTCCCGAGTTATACGAGGAGATCACGGGAATCGCCGAAGGATCGGGCCGCGACCTTGAGGAAATCATAGCTCTCAATGCACGCACGGAACTCCTTTTCGCGGAAGGCGTAATGGATGAAGGCTGTACGGCTGCCGTGATTCTTCCTGAAGCGTCAGGTGGTCGCACGCTTATCGGCCAGAACTGGGACTGGAAGGCCCAGTGCAGTGACCTGCCGGTCGTTCTGCGCGTGCGACCGGAAAAGGGCCCCGCATTTCTCACATTTGTCGAAGCGGGAATTCTGGCGCGCCACGGCTTGAACGATGCAGGAATTGGCACGTGCGGTGCATTCCTGGGCTGCGATCATCCGCCTCAGGCCGGGATTCCCATTGCCCTCATGCGGCGTGCGGTATTGCAGAGCGGCAGCTTTCCGGCTGCCATTGGTCAGGTCGTCCGATCTCCACATTCATTTGCATCCAACCATGTTCTGGCCCACAGAGATGGCGAAGCAATCGATCTGGAAATGACACCGGACAATGTCTTTCCGATGTATGCCACTGATGGAATCCTCACGCATTCCAACCATTTCGTGGCGGGTTTGGGGCATGTGCGTGATACCGGAATCGCGCTGTTTCCGGATTCGCTGTATCGCCATCGCAGACTGCGTCGACGCCTTGAAGAACAGTCGCGGCCTCTGACAATTACTGGATTCCAGGCGGCGCTTGGGGATCACTTCGGACATCCTCATTCGGTTTGTCGGCATCCCGACGATTCCGCGCGATCGAGCAATGCGGATCCACGTGCCGATATCGTTACAGTAGCGTCTGTCGTTATGGATCTGACGGAATCGCGTATGTGGGTCGCGGCCGGCCCGCCGTGCGAAACACCGTACACCGCGTATAGTCTTGACGAAGAAACTGAAGGCCTCGCGGCGGATGCCGCGGAGTAGTTGGAAGAAGGAAGAATGGTGAAAGAAACCTATGACGTGATTGTCGTCGGAGCGGGTAACGCCGCATTGTGTGCGGCATTGTCGGCGCGCGAACACACTTCCGATGTCCTGGTACTCGAACGCGCGCCACAGGACGAGCGTGGCGGCAACAGCCAGTTCACCGCCGGTGGCATGCGAATCGTATACGACGGTGTCGAGGATATTGAAAAGCTCGTTGATCTTTCCCAAGAGGAACGAGAGATCACCGATTTCGGCCAGTACACGTCCGATCAGTATTTCGATGATATGGGCCGAATCACACAGTATCGCTGCGATCCAGATCTTGTCGAAGCTCTGGTGACCAAGAGCTTCAGTACCGTGCAATGGATGAAATCGAAGGGCGTTCGATTCGTGCCCATCTATGGTCGGCAGGCGTTCAAGGTCGATGGCCGGTTCAAGTTTTGGGGCGGCGTCACCGTCGAGGTGGCGGGCGGCGGACCGGGGTTGGTCGACTCGCTGCATGCTGCAGCGGGGCAGGATGGAATTGACGTTGTCTATGAGGTCCGAGCCATGTCGTTGCTGCAAAACGATGACGGTGTGCAGGGTGTGCGGGTGCGCCAGGGTGGGCGTACACAGGACATTCGGGCTCGTAGCGTTGTGCTGGCGGCGGGAGGCTTCGAAGCCAACACCGAGTGGCGAACGCGTTATCTCGGACCGGGGTGGGATCTTGCCAAGGTGCGAGGCTCACGTTTCAACACAGGTGACGGCATTCGCATGGCGTTGGATGTCGGTGCATCGCCTGCTGGCAATTGGTCGGGGTGCCACGCGGTAGCCTGGGATCGGAATGCACCCGAATTCGGTGATCTCACCGTTGGTGATCAATTCCAGAAACATAGCTATCCGTGGGGAATCGTATTGAATTCTCGCGGCCAGCGATTTCTCGACGAAGGTGCTGAGTTTCGAAATTACACCTACGCGAAGTACGGTCGCGAGATCTTGAATCAACCTGGTCAATTCGCGTGGCAGGTCTTTGATGCCAAGGTCTCGCTCATCCTGCGAGATGAATACCGTATCCGCCGGATCACGAAGATTCAGGCCAATACGATTGAAGAACTGGCGCAAAAGATGGATGACACCGATGCCGCAGGTGTCGTCGCAACAATCAACGAATATAATGCAGCCGTTCGCACGGACATTCCCTTCGATCCAAATGTAAAGGACGGTCGCTGCACCGAGGGATTGACGGTGCCGAAGTCCAACTGGGCGAACACGATCGACGAGCCGCCCTTCGAGGCATACGGCGTGACCTGCGGCATTACGTTCACGTTCGGGGGGCTGCGAATCAATCCCCGAGCCCAGGTCATCGACACTGACGGCCACGTAATTCCGGGGCTTCATGCGGCCGGGGAGTTGGTGGGCGGACTCTTCTATCACAACTATCCGGGCGCCACCGGTCTGACATCCGGCGCTGTGTTCGGGCGCATTGCGGGTGCCACGGCGGCCGGTGCCAACACTTAGGATGATGCCTGACTCCAATCTCTGCAGGTGAGGACTACACATGGGAAAATTCGGCATCGGACAACCCGTTCGCCGAATCGAGGACTATCGTCTGCTGCGCGGATACGGGCGTTATAACGACGACATCAATCTGCCTCGGCAGGCCTATGCGGCGATCCTCAGGTCGCCGTATGCACATGCTGACATCCTAGGCATTGATGCGGATCGTGCCCGTTCCCTTCCAGGGGTTCTGGGTGTCTTCACCCACGAGAATTTGAAAAGGGATGGCTGGGGACCGGTGCCGTGTCCTGGTGCGGACAAGGTCGTTGGAATGCGACCCGTGACGCCGCGGCGGCCCGCCTTGGCAGACGGCCGGGTTCGCTATGTAGGAGATTCCATCGCTCTTGTGGTCGCTGAGTCATTGGATATTGCCCGTGACGCGATTGACGCGATTGAGGTGTCCTATCGCGAGCTGCCCGTGGTTACCGACACAGCCGCCGCCATCGAGTCCAACGCGCCGCAGGTTTGGCCCGAGGCACAAGGCAACGTTTGCGTCGACTGGTCGAAGGGCGATGCCGACGCCGTTGAGGCTGCGTTCGCAAACGCCCACCACGTAAGTCGGCTTCAGCTGGTCAATAGTCGAATTGTTGTCAACTCAATGGAACCGCGAGCCGCCATAGGAGAATTCGACTCGGCGGCTGGTCGCTATACCCTTCATGCGGGAAACCAGATTCCTCATCGAATGCGTCGTTATCTCTGTGAGAGTGTCTTGCACATCTCGGAATCCGACCTGCGCATCATCACACCGGATGTGGGCGGTGGATTCGGGATGAAGAACCTATATCCCGAGCATGTTCTGGTGTTGTGGGCAGCGAAGGAACTGGGGCGTCCGGTCAAATGGCGCGGTGATCGTTCTGATGCCTTTGTCTCGGATACGCATGCGCGGGATCAAGTGACGGATATCGAGCTGGCGCTGGATACAAACGGCCATTTTCTTGCCATCCGGGCTTCGACGGTTGCGGATATGGGTGCCTACCTGTCTACCTTCGGGCCGATGATCCCGACAGTGACAGGGTCGAACCTGTTGGTCGGTATTTATACGATTCCCGTTGCTCAAATCCGCGTACGTTGTGTCTTTACCAACACCGTGCCCGTGGACGCTTACAGGGGGGCCGGTCGTCCGGAAGTGTGCTACGCGCTCGAACGGATCATCGACATGGCAGCGAGAGATCTGGAGATTTCGCCCGCAGAGATCAGGAAACGGAACTTCATTCCAGTGGGTTCAATGCCATACGAGACCTGTTTGGGAGAGGTCTACGACAGCGGAGATTTCAATCGAAATTTGATAGACGTGCTCAAGAACGCGGACTGGAATGGATTTGCACGGCGAAAGGCAGAGTCAGACGCTCATGGCAACCTACGAGGTATCGGTCTCGCTACGTACATTGAGTCGTGCGGTGGCGGTACCAATGAGATGGCCGAGATTCGCGTCGACGCGGATGGTCGCATTGCATTGCTGATTGGCTCACAGAACAACGGCCAGGGGCACCCGACAGCTTACGCCCAGATTGTGTCTGAACATCTTGGGCTTCCACTCGATCGCATTCGCCTGGTTCAAGGTGACACGGACGCCGTTGCCTACGGCACGGGGACTGGATTTTCGCGCTCGGTGACAGTCGGCGGCGTGTCGGTTAATGGTGCCGCAGTTCGGGTAGCAGATCGTTGTCGAGCCATTGCTGCGCACATGCTCGAGGCTGCGGTGGCGGATGTCGAAGTCGTCGATGGACGTGCTGTCGTGCGGGGCACGGATCGCTCGGTGTCGTTTGAGGAGATCGCAGCTCAAGCTTACACGCAAGGTGGACTTCCCGAGGAATTCGGCTTTGGGATCGCAGAACGCCATGAATACATGCCGCCCGGTCTCACGTTCCCCAACGGCTGTCATGTTTGTGAGGTGGAGGTAGATCCGAGCACCGGTGTGGTGGAAATCATTCGGTACACCGTTGTCGATGATCTCGGCAAACTGATTAATCCAATGCTCGTAGACGGACAGGTGCACGGTGGAATCGTTCAGGGTGTCGGCCAGGCAATGCTGGAGAATTGTGCCTACGATACCGAGAGCGGCCAGCTCCTCACCGGGACGTTCATGGACTACACAATGCCTCGTGCCGACGATATCCCGTCCTTCGATCTTGCCTACAACGAAATTCCCTGCGCGACAAATCCGCTGGGGATCAAGGGTGCCGGCGAAGCTGGGACGATCGGGTCCGCTCCGGCGCTGATCAACGCTGTTGTTGATGCACTGGCAGGACTTGGGATCCGTCATGTCGATATGCCGGCAACTCCATCGAATGTTTGGAGAGCGATCCAGACAGCGAAGGTAGGTCACCCGTCAACGAATGGCTTCAACGCTGCATAGATTGTCGAGTGAACCGGTGTCGGAACTCCGAGTTCCGCGCCCAGACGGGACACGGTGCCACTCAAGAATTCGACTTCCAGTCGTTTTCCCGCCTCCAGGTCCTGAAGTAGTGATGATTTCACCTCGGGCGGGAAGTCTTCGGCCTGGGCGAGCTGGGTGTCAAAGATATCCTCATCAAGGCGAACTCCCTTCACCCGCCCCACGGCTTCGGTCTCACGCATAGCGGCGATGAACATTGCCCTCATGTCTGGATCCTTCATCACCGGTCCAATAGGGCCACGCGTGACCGCTGTCGTGGCACTGACCGCGGAAAGCACGACGAACTTCGTCCACAGTGTTGACTCCACATCTTCGGTGATTTCAGCATCGACGCCTGCATTCTGAAATGCATTGAGCAGGGCCTGAGCACGGTCGCTTCTACTACCGTCAAGTTCCCCGAATATGGCCTGGGCGAAGCCGCCGCCATGGATGATCACGCCTGGCTCGCCGATCTTTGCGGGGATGTAGATCGATCCGCCCATGACATGCTCCCGGCCGATGACGTCCGCCAGGATATTGGGTGCTTCGACCCCATTTTGCAGTGCGACCACGCCGGTACCGGATTTTAACATCGGACTGATCTGCTCTGCCGCCGAAGCCACGTCGTAGAGCTTCACCATCAGCAAGACAATGTCGACGGGGCCGACCTCACCCGGATCGTCGGTCGACTTTGCCGGATCGATCGTCATATCGCCAAAGGGGCTCAGTACGCGAAGACCTTGCTTGCGAATAGCATCGAGGTGCAGACCGCGCGCGATGAAAGTAACGTCGGTTCCCGCCGCGGCGAGGCGTGCACCGTAGTATCCTCCGACCGCGCCGGCGCCCATTACGGCCACTCTGAACGTGCTATCTGACATGGCGATTATCCTGAGTGTGGCGATAGATGAATGATCGTCGAGTCATGATTTCCCCTTCGTTTGCCCTTCATCGCGGGAACCTTCCAACAAGAACATGTCTGCCGTGACGGCATCTCCCAAGTGATCCCTCACGCGACGATAACCTGATGACTCATAAAAGGCCTGAGCGCTTGCCATGTCAGGAAACTCGACAACGACGACGCGACGGTCCTCGGCAGGTCCTTCCAGCGTTACGACTGTGCCACCTCTCACGAGGTAGCGACCGCCATACTCCGCCACGACCGCAGGTGTGTGCTGCTCGTGCTCGGGCATCATTTCTGGTTTGTGCACACTTCCGAAGGCAACCAGATAGGCGGTCATGCGGGATCCCTCTCGAACGTCACACTAATGAGCCCGGGTCCCCGAGCCGCTGAATCGAAGGTCTTGGGGAAGCTCTCTCAAGGCGTCGCGAATTTTCTCCGTGCGCTCGGGTTCAGAGTACGCATCGCCGGAGGCGACGGTGTCATATACCGCTTTGCCTATTTCCAACAGCATTTGATCGTCATCTCTACCGGGCTTTGGGGATATGGGAAGAACCGTAGACTGCGCATAGCAGTACGGTGTCGAACCATCTTGTCCTGGCATTGAGACATGCTCGCCGCTTTGCACCGCGCGAATGCCTTCCCGCAGACGTCTGCGCAGCATGGCGACTCCGGTGTCGTGCACGACGAGGTTCTCTGCCGCGTGAGACGATATCGGCCCTTGACCCACGGTGGCTTCGAAGTCATTGGGGTCGCGTTGCCGTTCACTGTATGGCTCGGTCCCGGTCTGTCCCGGAAAATCCAGCGACTGCTTTCCGATCATCTCACGGCGTCCCATTCGCCTAACGTCGATATCGCCGAAATGTCGCCAGCCGATGACCATGCAGTGAGTGTCGTCGATCGGAACACTCCATTTCGACAGGCCCAACCGCGTGAAATATTTCTCCTCTGTGCCGTCCTCCCATAGGTGCGTGACACTGCCGTTCGCTGGGTAAACGATTTCCTGAATAGCCACCCAGACCATGTCGCCAAGGCGTAGTGACGCAGCGACGTTCATCTTCCATTCGCCTTCGAACCATTGAATAAGCCGGACATCGCCCCAGGTGTCGGCAAAATGAATGTCGCGTTTGCGCGAGTGGAGGAATGCGACGTGTATCGGGTCCGTCGTATTCTCGGCAACCTGCACCCAATTGCAGGGCATAGAGATCGAGTAGGGAACGAGGTCGCCGCCAGGCAGTTCGAAGGTGTCGAACACGGGAAATTGCGGCATTTCAGCCGAGGGTCCCATGTAGGCGAAGACGAGACCTTCGTACTCGATGACCGGGTAGGTGCCGTGGCGGACATGCTCTCTAACACCACTTTCGGGGTCGCCCGGGGTCGCCAGAATGGTTCCATCGATGTCGTAGTGCCAGCCGTGATAACAGCAGCTGATACCGCGTTCTTCGATCAATCCAAATTCCAGGGACGTGTTACGGTGGCTGCAGTGCATGTGGAGGAGGCCGTACCGGCCCGACCCGTCGCGAAACAGCACCAGGTCTTCTCCCAAGATGCGAATTCACAGAGGAAGGTCTGTCACCTCCTGCGTCATCGCCACCGGAAACCAGAACCGTCGCCAATATTCCCCGCAGGGTGTCCCCAGCCCTACGTGCGTGAGTTCCGAATCCTCAGGCGGCCGTATCGGATTCTCATGCCCGCGGAATACGCCTCGTGGCGGGCGTGGCTGAGGTGACTGATTCATTCCGGTGTCCTCGCGGACGGCTCACTCCGCTGCTACTTTCGGCCCACTGAAGCGGGGGTCACTGGACAACTTCTTGAGTTCCGTTCTGATGAACGTCGTGCGCTCAGGTTCGGGGTGGTCGTCGCCGGAAACAATGGTGTCAAACACCGCTCGTGCGACATCGCGTACCAGCTGGTCGTCGTCTCGGCCCTCTTGTCTGGGAATCGGGAGGACAGTGCTTCCGGCATAGCAGGTCAGTTCCGAGCCATCCTGCGGCGGCTGGGGCACACGCCCACCGCTTTGTACCGCGCGAATTCCTTCCCGCAGGTTCTTGCGCAGGATGGCTATTCCTTGGTCATGGGCCACTAGATTTTCGGCAGCGTGGACAGATATTGAGCCCTGGCCGACCTGGGCCTCGAAGTCATTGGGATCGCGTTGTCGTTCGGCATAGGGTGCGACGCCAGTTTGTCCCAGGAAGTCGACAGTCTGTTTGCCCAGAAGTTCACGCCGACCCTTGCCATGAACGTCGATGTCGCCGAGATATCGCCAGCCGATGACCATGCAATTCGTGTCGTCGTGCGGGACGGTCCATTTCGTGAGACCGGCCCGAATGAAGTACTTCTCCTCAGTACCTTCTTCCCACAGATAGCCGATCGTGCTGTTGCTGGGATACACGGTCTCTGCCATGGAAACCCAGATCTTGTCGCCGAGCCGGCGCGTTTGCGTTCGGCTCATCCTCCAGTCCCCGTCATGAAATTCGATTTCCGGGAGCGTGCCCCATGTGGAGCCGAAATGAATGTCCCGGTCGCGCGAATGCAGGAAAGCGACATGCATGGGGTCCATCGTATTCTCGGCCACTTGTAACCAGTTGCAGGGCATGTCGATGGAATACGAAACCGGTTCCAGGCCGGGGAGGTTGTATGCCTCCGAGACGGGGAACCGGGGCATTTCCGAGGAGGGTCCCATATAGGCGAAGACGAGACCGTTGTACTCAATGACTGGATAGGCGCCGTGACGGACACGTTCTTTGACGCCGCTCTCGGGGTCGCCGGGCGTCGCCAGAATGGTACCGTCGATGTCGTAGTGCCAGCCGTGATAACAGCAGCTGATACCGCGTTCTTCGATCAATCCAAATTCCAGGGACGTGTTACGGTGGCTGCAATGCATGTGGAGCAACCCGTAGCGGTCCGACCCGTCTCGGAATAGAACGAGATCTTCACCCAAGATACGGATGCGCAGAGGAAGATCCGTCACCTCCTGTGTCATCGCCACAGGAAACCAGAAACGCCGCCAGTACTCGCCGCATGGATTTCCCGGCCCGACATGCGTAAGTTCAGGGTCTTCACCAGGACGTGCCGAAGTCTCGTACCCGTCGAAGCTACCTGTCGGTGGCTGGATTGATTGCGTATCGCTCATGCTTTCGATCCTTCAACCGGCTGACGCGAGTGATGAGAGAAACCGGGACTCGTTAGGCAGCTTCCTGAGTTCGTCGCGGATGTGAGCTGTGCGCTCCGGTTCGGCATACCCGTCACCCGAGGCGACCGTTTTGAACACGGCCTTTGCAACGTTTCGAAGTAATTGATCGTCGTCCGTGTTGGGCTGAATTGGAATGGGTAAAACCGTGTTCTGTGCATAGCAGGAGAGCATGGAGCCGTCTTGTGGGGGGCTTGGGACCCTCTCACCCCGTTGCACGGCCTCGATGCCTTCCCGGATATGTTTTCGCAGTAGTGCGACGCCCTGATCGTGAGCGACCAGATTCTCTGAGGCGTGCACTGAGATCGGACCTTGGCCAACCTGCGCCTCGAAATCGTTGGGGTTGCGCTGGCGCTCGTCGTAGGGCTCGGTGCCCGTCTGGCCTGGAAAATCCACGGATTGCTTCCCGACCTGTTCCGGTTTTCCCATGTGTTTTACGTCGATGTCTCCGAAATGCCTCCAGGCGATGACCATGCAATGCGTATCGTCGTGCGGCACGGTCCATTTGTTGAAGCCGACGCGAGTGAAATATTTCTCCTCAGTGCCTTCTTCCCAGAGATATCCAACGGTGCTGTTGGCGGGATAAACCGTCTCTTGAACGGTGACCCAAATCGTGTCGCCCAGACGACGAGTCATCGTCAGGTTCATCTTCCAATCGTGGTCGTACCACTCGATGAACGGCAACTCGCCCCAGGTTGAGGCAAAGTGCATATCCCGCTCACGAGAGTGCAAGAAGGCAGCATGCATCGGATCCATTGTGTTCTCGGCTACCTGAAGCCAATTGCAGGGCATGGTGATCGAGTAGGGCACCATTTCCACATCAGGTAGCTCGAACGAATCGAATACTGGGAACACGGGCATTTCATCCGGTGGGCCCATGTAGGCGAAAACCAGGCCTTTGTATTCGATGACGGGATAGGCGCCGTGACGAGCACGATCCTTGACATTGCTGTCAGCATCACCCGGTGTCGCCAGGATCGTTCCGTCAATGTCGTAGTGCCAGCCGTGGTAGCAGCAACTGATGCCGCGTTCCTCAATGAGCCCGAATTCGAGGGATGTGTTGCGGTGACTGCAGTGTAGCTGCAGGAGGCCATAACGGCTCGATCCATCTCGGAATAGCACCAGATCTTCACCCAAAATGCGGATGCGCAACGGTAGATCTGTGACTTCCTGGGTCATGGCGACCGGAAACCAGAATCGGCGCCAATACTCTCCGCACGGTGTTCCCGGCCCCACACGGGTTAGAAAGGCGTCCTCCGGTGGGCGTGTCGACTTCTCGTACCCTTCAAAATTGCCTTCCGGCGGCTCTATATATTCGCTTCCGCTCATGACGCTGCCTCCCTGTCTTGCGGCGCATGATGCAACTGGTGCCATGGCGGCACCCAAAGAGCTTAGCACAGGGTGGGTTGAACCGACCCGCGCCCGTGGGTGAAAGTGTAGCGCCCTTTTAATTGGGAAAAGGCAGAGCGGAACGGTGTTTCGACTGGGATGTGATATAGGCGGCACGTTCACGGACTTTGTGCTGTTCGACGGTGAGACTGGCGATCTGGAGTTTTCCAAAGTCCTGACCACACCCGCCGATCCTTCAGAGGCCGTGGACCAGGGCATCGCCGTTATTGAAGGTCGCCGTCCAGGTTTTCTAGGCGCGACGGAGCATGTCATCCATGGCACTACACTTGTCATCAACGCGCTCATACAACGTTCGGGCGCGAAGACAGGTTTGGTGACGACCAAGGGGTTTCGTGATGTTCTCGGAATGCGCCGAGAGGCCCGTTACGACACCTATGACATCACGGCCCGTTATCCTCTACCGCTTGTGCCCCGTGATCTCTGCTTCGAAGTGCCCGAGCGGGTGTTTGCCGATGGCCGAATCGAAGAGACGCTTGATATCGAAGAATCGCGGCGCGTTCTTGATGCACTTACCGAGCAAGGCATCGAGTCCATAGCGGTGTGCTTCCTGCACTCCTATGCGAATGACGCAAACGAACGAGTCTTCGCACAAGTCGCCGAGGATCATTGTCCCGGTGTGACGCTGTCGCTCTCGTCGGAAGTGTTGCCGGAGATCATGGAATATCCCCGCACGAGCACCACGGTCGTCAACGCCTTCGTGAAACCCCTGATCGGTCAATACCTGGGCCGGCTGGATGAACGGCTAAGAGCACGCGAATTCGACCGTGGGCTCTATCTGATGCTGTCGGGTGGCGGTGTGGTGGGGGCAGACACGGCACGACGGTTTCCGGTGCGCTTGGTTGAATCAGGTCCGGTAGGTGGCGCGCTGGCGGCGGCACATATCGGCAACGTCGTTGGTCTCCCGGAATTGCTGTCGTTTGACATGGGCGGCACCACGGCCAAGGCCTGTCATATACGCGACGGCCGACTCCCCATCACGACGGAATTCGAGGTGGACCGGGTTCATCGTTTCAAAAAGGGCAGTGGCACGCCGATTGCGGCGCCGACGGTCAACGTTATTGAGATCGGCGCCGGCGGCGGCAGCATCGCGCAGGTCAGTGACCTGGGGCTCATTCAGGTGGGTCCGCAGAGCGCTGGTGCGGATCCGGGACCCATTTGCTACGGACTGGGAGGGGAACGGCCCACCGTGACTGACGCGGATCTGGTCCTTGGGTATCTTAATCCTGCTTTTTTCCTCGGTGGTGAAATGGGGTTGCGTCTCCAGGAAGCAGAGGAAGGAATTCGCCGTGCGGTAGCCGAACCGTTGAGCCTGACGGTCGAACAGGCCGCGTGGGGGATACATGAGGTCGTCAACGAGAATATGGCGGGCGCTGCCCGGTATCACATCGCTGAACAAGGCGGTGATGCAAGTGCCGCGACCATGATCGCGTTCGGCGGCGCGGGTCCCCTGCATGCCGTCGAAGTTGCGCGAAAACTGGGCATCGACAAGGTGCTCGTGCCTGTAGGCGCTGGTGTCTTTTCGGCGCTGGGATTCGTGGTCGCGCCGATTTCCTACGAAGTCTCACGAACTCACGTGGCTCCGCTGGATGGCATTGCCGAAGAAGAATTTGAAGGCATGTACCGCGAATTGGAAGCTGAAGGCAGAGCCATCATCAGCGCCGCGCAGCAGGGCGCCGGGCTCGTCTGCACGCGAGCTCTGGATATGTGCTACCGCGGACAGGGATCCAACATCCGCTTCGACATCACCGACGGGCAGGGGAGTGATATTCCTTTCCACTCGATCGACCAGCGCTTTGCGGATGAATATCGCGCACGGTACGGCTATGCGTACGATGACCTCGAACCGCAGGTGCGAACCCTCCGGGTCATCGTCAGTGCAAAGACGGACCAGCCAAACCTTGATCTGAAATTCTCAGGAAAACGGGGCGACGTAACCGGTGCACATACCGGTACTCGGCCGGCTTACGCGGCAATTCAAGGCTCCTTAATCGAGCACGACGTGTATCGGCTGGACCGCATGGGTGATGACGCTGAATTTTCCGGGCCGGCCATCGTTGAAGCCGCGGACTCCACGTTGGTGCTGGGCCCCGGGACGACAGTTGTAACCGATGCGCGGGGCTGGCTGCTTGTGACCATAGGATGAACGAATGACTTCCGAACACTCAATTCCCAATTTTGACCCGGTCACGTTCCAGGTGCTGTGGTCGCGCCTCATCGCCATTGCCGATGAAATGGCGGTGGCTCTTGAAAAGACGGCCTTTTCCCACGTCGTACGCGACAATCACGACTACGCCTGCGCTGTCTACGACGCGGATGGGGAGATGATGGCTGAGGCCACGCACTGCACGCCGGGGCAAATTGGCGCCATGACCCGAGTTGTACATCAGCTGCTCGACGTCTACTCGGCAGACACCCTGTCTCCGGGTGATGTCTTGATTACCAACGACCCGTGGTTCGGATCCGGGCACACGCCGGACATCTACATTGCCACTCCCGCTTTCCTGGGCGATCGCCTCATAGGATTTGCGGCCAACTCAGCGCATCACGTGGACATTGGTGGCCGTTTGGCGTCACCAGACACACGAGAAGTGTACGAAGAAGGCCTGATCATCCCGATTTCCAAGCTCTACATCGCGGGTGAACCGAATCGGGACTTGTTCAACATCGTGCAGCGCAATGTGCGCATGCCGGACAAGGTGGTCGGCGACCTCCGTGCCCAGGCGGCTTCGAACCACGTCGGTGGCCGCCGCATGTGCGAGATGATGGAAGAACGGGGCTTGGAGTCGCTGTCGGACTTGTCATCCCAGATCTTGGCGCACAGCGAAGCCAGCTGGCGTTCCGTGATTTCTGAGGTTCCCGACGGCGTTTACTCCCATGACGTCGATCTAGGGATCACCGATCGCAAAGGCAATCCTCTTCGAATTTGCTTGAAGCTTGAGGTGACCGGCGACCGGATTCACGCCGATTTCACCGGATCATCGCCTCAGGTCGATCTGCCAGTGAATGCGGTCTACAACGTCACCTATGCCTACGTCGTATTTGGCGTGAAGTGTGCGTTGCACCCATACATCCCCAACAACATCGGGGGCTATCGGCCATTCACGGTGACGGCGCCGGAGGGTTCGATCCTGAACGCTGTCTATCCGGCGCCCTGCATGTGGCGCACTGACATCGTCTACCACATTGCCGAAGCCATTTTCGTGGCGCTCTCTCAAAAGTTGCCCGAGAAAGTTATGGCGCCCTGTGGAACCTACCCGTTGTGGCTGTCGATCTTCGCGGGGCAAATGGATGACGGAACGCCGTTTGTGCAACATTTCAACGCCGCCGGAGGGCAGGGCGCCGGTCACGATCGAGATGGCAACACGACGACTGTTTACCCTGCCAACTTGTCGAATACGCCCATCGAGCTACTGGAGATAGAGTCGCCGTTGATCTGTGAAGAGAAGTTTCTGGTTCCTGATTCAGGCGGGGCAGGTGAGCATCGGGGTGGACTGGGGCAGGAAGTTGTTCTGCGTAACGGCGGCGTGCACCCGATCGCGGGTACAATCATCGGCGGCCGGTACAATGCCGGTGCACATGGCCTGCTGGGAGGTGAGGCCGGAGCGCCCGGTCACGTCCGGGTCAATGACGAGCCTCCCTTTACGGGCCACCAGGAAGTTTCATTGGCGCCCGGTGATCGCTTGACGCTGCGCTATCCTGGCGGCGGTGGGTTCGGCGAGCCCACGTCACGTGACGCTTCGGCATTGCAGAACGATGTTGAGCAGGGATTGATCACCGAGACCCAGGCCCGTGAAGCTTACAGCGCCTGAAAAAGGTGGCAATTAGATGATCTTGATGTCATCAATGTCGATAACCGCGTCATTCAGGTTGACGACCAGCGTATAGTCCTCGGTGGTTGCACCCTGATCGAAATAGAGGGCGTCTGACCACGTATCGAAAACGAAACTCGCAGTCGTGTCAGTGCTGCCGGGATCAAAACCATCAACAACGGTGAATTCTGATGCATCGAGGGCACCTGTTGCTGGGTCGTGGGATACAGCAAATGTATCGCTCTCGAATTCGAGTACGTCCTTGCCACTCTTGAAATCTTTGATGGTATCTCCCAGTTCGGAGATAGTTCTGTACCGGAAGGCGTCACCACCGCCACCGCCGTAGAGGAGGTCTTCACCGGTTCCGCCCAGCAGAACATCTGCACCGCCGCCGCCTGACAGCGTATCGTCGCCCGCTCCGCCATGCAGGACATCGCCACCGCCGCCGCCAACAAGTCGATCCTGACTCTCGCCGCCCAACAACACGTCGTCTCCTGAGCCTCCGGAGAGCCAGTCGTGTCCACTCCCACCCTTGAGGGTGTCATCCCCGGAACTGGACCAAATGACGTCGTCGCCTGAGCCACCGGTGATCGTCTGATTTGCAACGTTCGGGACTTGGCTCCCGGCGGCATTGGTAATTACGATCTCGCCGTTAATTCCGCCTGCCTCTTCTAGAAGGGTGATGACATTTTTTTTGCCTTCGGCACCGGCCCTTACGGCGACCATCGTTCCGCGCACACCGATCGTGGCCACGGGTGTACGCACCGTCATCGCATCCGAATCTGATTTGGCGATGGCGCCGCTGACAAAGGAGAACACGCCTTGAACCACCGAGAAGGCTGACGTGCCTTCTTCGGCATCAGGGTCGTAAATCAGTTCATCGAGGATCATCCGGCCATGTTTACCGAGGGAGAAGCTGGTGCCGTCGGCAAACATCATGCCGATTGCACCATCGCCATGGGTCTGGATGACGTCACCTTGGAAGAGCGAATCGCCGTGACGTGGCCTTGGAGCGTCTCGATTGTTCCAGTGGGTTGTGCGCCGGTAACGTCGCCAGCTGCGGCGTACTGACTGGGCGCTGCCGGTCCTACTAGGCGCGCGATTAAATCGG
>MDTE01154860.1_pt1 | contig 28146 bp, 26 predicted proteins | sample 811231 | NCBI WGS metagenome assembly MDTE01 (sample SAMN05326651, study PRJNA326480) | marine metagenome | isolation source: seawater | place: Indian Ocean: Red Sea | collected 2010 | reverse complement strand
TTAATTTAGATTATTACTCTCTTGCATTAGAAGGTCCTTTTAACAGAGAGGCTTCTACTTGTGCCTGTTCAGATAAGATAACTGGTTCAGGTGCTCTTTATGATCCAGCAGTAAACGTTCCGCAAGATATTTCTAAAATAATTGCTGAACTCATCAATGGTGATGATGTAGATACTGCCGGAATAGATCTAGAGGTTAAGTACAACTTTGAAAGTGGCTTAGGCAACTGGTCGGTTGGAGGAAATATGAATCATATAATAGAGTATGATGTTTCTGGAACAGCTGATGGAAATCCTTATGATGCAGCTGGAAAATACAACCTTCGTTCTACAGTACTTCCAATTGAGCTGCGCATGATGCCTGACTTTAAGTTAAATGCTTATGCATCTTTATTAATGAATAATGGCGTTTATGTAAGACTATATGCTAGATACATAGATGGAGTAGAACTACCTTCTACTTTTGATTCATTAGCTACTATGCAAGGTGCAGGTTATTTCCTAGATCAACAAATTGATGATCACTTAACTTATGATTTTCACATAGGTTTCAACCTGTTAGGAGATAAGCTGGAAACAACTCTATCAGTAATAAATTTAACTGATGAAGAGCCTCCATTGGCACCTCATGAGCTGGCTTATGATGCTAATACGCATAACCCAGTTGGCAGAATTGTTAAGATTGGGCTTGATTATAGGATGTAATATTAGGTTTTTTGGTCAGTTGGTGGCAACAGGACAGAAAGTCTTGGAACATAAGATCTCAAAAAAAGAGATAAATGACTAAATAACCTATGATCTAGGAAAGTAAAAAGTCCAGGTCAAAATTAAAGAGGGCTTCCCAGCCCTCTTTTTTTTATTTGATCTAAAAATGCAAACAACTATCCTTTCTGTCATAATTTAACAATATTGGAGGTCTATCATGTCTAAACAAGCAACTTTTTCTGAGATGAAGAATGGAACAGCAGAAGATTATGCAATTATTGCCGAACATGGATCAGAATTCGCGAAGGAATTGCCAAACAGGATACTCGAACATCTTAATATCTTAAAAGGTGATAATGGTGGTTTTGCAGTTGATAGGTTTACCCATAGTATTCAAACAGCTACAAGAGCGCACAGAGATGGGAAAGATGAAGAATATGTGGTTTGTGCTTTGCTTCATGATATTGGCGATACCATTGCTTCAGCAAATCATGCAGACTTAGCTGCTACGATGTTACAGCCTTTTGTATCAGATAAGAATTATTGGATTGTAAAGCATCACGGAATTTTCCAAGGTTACTATTTCTTTGAGCACATAGGGCTAGACAAAAACATGAGAGATGAATTCAAGGATCATGAGTATTGGGATGATTGTGCTGAATTCTGTGCAAAATATGATCAAAACTCTTTTGATCCGGACTATAAAAATATGCCAATTGAAGAGTTTATTCCCATGGTCCGTAATGTTTTTTCCAGTCCTAGAAAGTCCATTTACAAGAAAAGGGATTATTAAGCTCATCTATTTAGATGGATAAGATAGATTCTCTTATAAAAGAGATGACCCTGGAAGAAAAGGTGTCCATCCTTTCTGGTTCTGATTCCTGGCATACATCTGCAGTAGAAAGATTATCTATTCCTAGAATAAAGATGACAGATGGGCCTAATGGAGCTCGTGGAGATGGCGCTAGTAAAGTTTCTTCTGCTTGTTACCCTAATGGTTCAGCTTTAGCATCTACTTGGAATATAGAATTAATTGAAGAGTTAGGTAAATCTCTGGGGAAAGAAGCAAAGACTAAAGATGCAGATGTCTTGTTAGGGCCTACTATAAATATTCATAGACACCCTATAGGCGGAAGGCACTTTGAGTGTTATTCAGAAGACCCTTACTTAACTGGATTAATCGCTGTAGCTTATGTTAAAGGAGTTCAGTCTGAAGGTGTGGCTGCCTGTATAAAACATTTCGTTGGAAATGATACTGAGTATCAGAGACATACAGTCAGCTCAAATATAGAACCAAGACCCTTAAGAGAGATATATTTATTGCCATTTGAGATGGGAGTTAAACAAGGGGGTGCTTTAGGTGTAATGTCTGCTTACAACCAACTTAATAATATTTATTGTTCTTCTAGTGAAGAGCTTTTAATTAATATCTTAAAAGAAGAATGGAATTTTCCAGGTTATGTTGTAAGTGATTGGGGAGCTGCATTACAGACTATAGAAAATGCTAACGGTGGATTGGATTGCGAAATGCCAGGTCCAGCAAAGACCTGGGGTGAAAATCTTGTTAAAGCTGTTAAAGATAAAAAAGTTAAAGAAGAGGTGGTTGATGACAAAGTAAGAAGGATATTAAGAATAGCTGAATTTACAGGTAGATTGGACAAACCAGAAGAAAAACCTGAAGAATCAATTAACCTAGAAGAAGATAGTATTTTAATAAGGGAGGTTGCAAGCCAATCAATGGTTCTTCTTAAGAATGAAAATGTTTTGCCCTTCCAAGAATCTAAAATTAAAAAACTCGCTGTTATTGGACCTAATGCAAAAAAAGGACAATTTATAGGTGGTGGTAGTGCTACGGTAAAGCCTCATTATGTAGTTCATCCATTGGAAGGATTTACAGAAAACCTTAAAGACAAAGTAATAGTTGAATATGCTAAAGGTTGTCACACTTATAAATATTTACCTCAAATTGAGTCTGATCAGATCAATTGCCCCAAAAGTGGAAATCCAGGGTTTCTAGTTGATTTCTACAAAGGAGAAGATTTTAGTGGAAAAGTTCTGAAATCGTCGGTAATGAAAGGTGGGAGGTTTTGGGCGTTAACGGGCTTTGGAGTTGATGTAGCCATGAAGATGGAATCTCCGTCGTTGTCAGTAAGGTTCACATCTAAGTTAAAGCCAAAAATAAGCGGGAGTCATGAATTTGAATTAGTCAGTATAGGTCCTGCAAGATTAAAGATAGATGGAAAAATGATTGTGGATAACTGGAATTCTCAAGATCCTGGAGATGCCTTTTTTTCATATGGTAGTGCACCCAGAAGATCCTCAATAGATTTAAAATCAGATACTGAGTATCTCTTAGAAGTTGAATACAAATGGCAAGGAAGGTTCCCAGCAGTACAAATTGGAATGCTTCCACCTGATGAAGAGGATTTAACTGAACAGGCTATCAAGTTAGCTAAAGAAAGCGATGCCGTTGTAATACTGGTGGGGACAAATTCAGATTGGGAAACTGAAGGGAATGATAGATCTGAACTAGGGCTTCCAGGAGAACAAGATGCTCTAATCCATCAAGTGGTCAAAGTAAACCCAAACTCTGTTGTTGTAATAAATACAGGTTCACCAGTTAGCATGCCTTGGCTTAAAGAGGCTAAATCAATTCTACAATGCTGGTTCCCAGGTCAGGAGTTTGGAAATGCCCTTTATGACATCCTATTTGGTAAAACTAACCCTTCGGGAAAACTCCCTACAACTTTTCCTAAAAGGCTAGAAGATACTCCAGCGTTTGCTCATTATCCTGGAGAAGATCTTCAGATGGATTATTTAGAAGATATTTTTGTTGGGTATCGTTGGTATGAGAAGGAAGAGATAAAACCGTTATTCTCATTTGGATTCGGTCTTTCCTATACAACTTTTGAATATTCAAGTTTAAGAATTATCCCTCCTAAAGAAGAAGATTCAGCTATTGCGTTCTCATTTACTGTAACCAATACGGGAACAATGTCAGGAAAAGAAATAGTCCAATGCTATGTAAGTGTTCCAAACTCTAAAGTTATTAGAGCATCTAAGGAACTTAAAAGATTTTCTAAAGTAGACTTAAAAGCAGGGGAGTCTAAAGAGATAATTTTTGAGTTAAATGAAAGGGACCTTTCTTATTGGAATGAGAAAGAAGGTAGCTGGTTTATAGAACCTGCAGAATACAAGATATGTGTAGGGGGTTCTTCTGATAAAACTCCTCTTGAAGCTTCAGCTTGGCTAGGGTAAAAACTATTTAGCTGTTAAGCCACCATCAACAATTATTTCAGTACCTGTTATAAAAGAACTATCGTCTGAAGCCAAGAAAACTGCAGTTTGGGCAATTTCTTCTGGTTTACCAAATCTTGCTAGAGGATGAAGCTCAGAAAGTTGAGCTCTTGCTTCGTTATCCCCTGTTCCTGTCTGTTCAATCATAGAATTTACTACCTGCGTTCCCATGTTAGTGTCTATAACCCCAGGATGGATGCTGTTTACTCTTATATTGTATTCAAGGCTTGCACACTCTAAGGCAGTGCTTTTTGTAAATAATCTAACTGCTCCTTTGGAAGCTGTATAAGATCCATGATTTGGACTACCTACTAAGCCAGCTACCGAAGATAAATTTATTATGGATCCACTAGAATCTTGGTTCATGGATCTCTTTTTAATTTCTGGAATAGAAACTTTAGTACCCAAGAATACTCCTTCGACGTTTACAGAAAACATCTTTCTCCAGTCCTCTAAAGTTGTTTCCTCTATTAAACTAGGAAAATATATCCCAGCATTATTAACTAAAATATCAAGACCACCAAAAGTCTTGGCACAGTGTTGAATAACTTTATTCCATTCTGATTCTATAGTTACGTCGTGTTTAATAAAAGTAGCTGGATACCCCTTTTCAATTAATCCATTGACTTTAGACTCTCCTTCTTCCGTCAATTTATCACTTATGATTATACTGGCACCAGATGCGGCCATGGCTTCAGATATGGCACCGCCAATACCTCTAGCTCCACCAGAAATTAAAGCTATTTTATTTTTTAGATCAGCCAAATTTAAACCTTTTTAGGTGCTCCTTTTTCAGAAACCTCATCATCATGATGTTTTTTTGCTTCTATTAATTCAGGCATAAGCCTATCCAGCTGATCTAAAGTCCATAAGTTGTCAGTAGTAAAGGATTTTATTACTGCAGGTTGCTGCATTATTCCAAGTATGCCAGCTTGGGAATGTATGATTTGAGAAGTTATTTCATTTGCTGCTTCTGAACACAACCAAGTAACAATAGGGGCTATTTGTTCAGGACCTTGGGTCCAATCATTTTCATCATATTTTCTTCCTGCAGCTTCAATTAAATCTATAGTTAGTCTAGTTGCAGCCCCAGGCGAGATAGTATTCACTGTGCACTTATATTTAGCTACTTCCAAAGCAAGAGATCTAGTAAATCCAGCTATACCAGCTTTAGCTGCTCCATAGTTAGTCTGTCCAAAATTTCCAAACAGACCAGAAACAGATGACATATTAAGTATCCTACAATTTAACCTGTTTTCATCACGAATATATCTTACAAATGGTCTCGTGCAGTTATAGTGTCCTTTTAAATGAACTTCCATAATTCCATCCCATTCATTCTCTTCCATGTTGTACAAAGTTTTATCCCTTAGGATTCCTGCGTTATTAACTAAAATGTCCATTCCTCCAAAAACATCTAAACAAGTATCAAATATATTTTGGCCTCCTTCCACTGTAGCAACAGTATCATAATTAGCTGTAGCATTATGTCCTAAGTTATTGATTTCTTTAACAACTTCATCAGCTATATTTCCTCCGCCAGTACCGTCTCTATCTCCACCGAGGTCATTTACTACCACCTTTGCTCCTTCTTTTGCAAAACTTAGACATATCTCTCTTCCAATACCTCTACCTGCTCCTGTTACAACAGCAACCTTTCCATTTAAAATTCCCATAATGCCTCCTAGAAATTACCTTATTTTATCTTTTAATAAGAGAATAATACAAAAAGACAACTTGGTATATTTCAATTTATCTATCACAATGGACTAATCAAGGGAGGAGAAATTGTCAGCTAATGGAACTAAGGCTCAAAGAGCTACAAAGACTACACAGTTTTATTATGGTTTTGGCTCAATCTCTGTTGGAATAAAAAATAATCTTCTAGGGACCTTCCTTCTCATCTACTACAACCAGGTATTGGGGTTAGATGCAATTTTAACGGCTTCAGCAATGGCAATTGCTTTGGTATTTGATGCATTTTCTGACCCATTGATAGGTATTTGGTCTGATAGAACTAAAACTAGGTGGGGTAGAAGACATCCGTTTATGTACTTTTCTATAATTCCTTTTTCTCTAGCTTATTATTTTATTCTTAGTGACCCTGGAGATATAAGCCAACCTGAACTTTACACAAGGTTAGTTTTTTGGCTAATCATACTTAGAATGTGTATGACTTTGTTTGAAGTTCCTAGAGGTGCTTTAGCTCCTGAGTTATCAAAAGACTATGACCAAAGAAATACTTTGGCAGCACTAGGAATGATGTTTGGTTGGCTCGGAGGAGCTGGTATTGACTACATAGCAAAAGAATTTTGGTTAGATAGTTTCTTAGATTTAGACGGGTACCAAACATTAGCTTTTTGGGGAGGAGTTGGTATTTTTGTAGGGTCTGCAGTAAGTTGCTTAGGAACTCATAGAAATATCCCGGATTTGTATAAGCCCGCACCTAGGTCTTTAAACATAAAAGTTTTTTTAAAAGAAGCTATAAAAACTTTATCTAATAAATCTTGGTTAGTTCTATTTTTATCCGGATCCTTTTATGCTCTTCTGGTAGGTTTAGAATCAGGAGTTGGAACCTATTACAATGAGTTTTTCTGGCAATGGAAACCAACAGTAATAGCACCTATGTCTTTAATTACAGCTATATCTGTAATTGCACTAGTATTTTTTGCACCTTTTATTGCAAGAGGAAGAAGTAAAAAAAAGATAGCTGTAGGTTTGTTTTTAACAACTATTCTAGTAGGTCCTTTGCCAGTTGCTTTAAGGTTGATGGATGTCTTTTATGGTACCAATTTTATTCCTGAAAATGGATCTGATGCTCTCTGGTATATTTTGGCCATACATGGTGCTGCAATGGGTGCACTCGGTGCCTTAGGTTTTGTTTTTATTGGTTCCATGTCTATGGATATAGTAGAGCAAGTAGAAACAAATACTGACCGAAGAGAAGAAGGTCTCTTAGGAACAATAAATGCTTTTGTTCATAAATTAGTAGGTGCTGGAGGAGTTATTCTAAGCGGATTAATTATAAGTTATGCTGGGTTTGATAATCCTGAGGCAACCAGAGCAGACTTTTATGGAGGAGATATAATTAACAACTTTGCAATTATCCATTTAATTATTGGCATAACACTACCATTTATCTCTACCTTGCTAGTCCTCTTTTATGACATAGATAGATCTAAGCACAATACCCACGTTACTGATCTGGGTTATGTAGAAGAATAATGTTTTTTTTCCCATTTTCTGATGACAACCCTACATCTAGCCGTCCTTATATAACTTATTGCATTATAGGTATGTGCTGCTTTATTTTTTTGTGGCAAATAACCTTACCTCCAAACCTTTTTGAATCTTCGGTTTATAATTTTGGAGTTATACCTGCTTCTCTCCTAGGATCAAAGGAGGGATATCTTCCTTCAGGTTTAACTATTCTTACTTCTATGTTCATGCACGGCGGGTGGATGCATCTCATTGGAAATATGGTTTTTCTTTGGATTTATGGAGACAACATAGAAGACTCGATGGGTAGAGGTAAATTTATCGTCTTCTATATCTTGTCTGGTGTAGTAGCAGCTTATACTCAGGCTTATATAGATCCTACTTCAGAGATACCAATGATAGGAGCAAGTGGAGCTATTGCTGGTGTATTAGGGGCTTATTTGTTACTTCACCCCAAAGCAAATATAAATGTTCTTTTAGTTCTCTTCTTCTTTATCAGTGTAATCAGAGTACCAGCTTCTATAGTTTTAAGTTTTTGGATAATAAGTCAGTTTTTTTCAGCTGATTTCTCCTCAGCTACTGACGGAGGTGTAGCTTATTTAGCCCACATAGGAGGTTTTATTGCCGGTATTGCTCTTATTCCATTTTTTAAAAGAGCAGGAATTCCTCTTTGGGGTAAGCCTCATTCTAACGCTTTTGAAACTGCAGATATTGAATTAACAAAAATTCTCCAGGGAGATAAAATAGATAGCTTTAAAGAAGAATTTATAAAGAAAGCAGAAAAATCAAAAAAATAAAAAGTGAAAATAAGATTAATATTTAAGTTCTTAGGAATAACTTTATTAGGTGGAGTTATTATCATAGGTTTTTATGCGTTAGGAGTTAATTTTAATTGGTATGGAGAGCTTGAAGGTAAGGGTCAGATAATAACTGATTCTTACCCCGAGAGGCTCCTAGAAGAAAAGAAAAGAGCACAAACCAAAGTTAACCCTCATGCTAAGCAGATTCTCTTTGGAGATACTCATGTTCATTCAACTTATTCCACTGATGCCTTTTTGTGGAGCTTACCTATTTTAAATGGTGAGGGACCTCATCCAATTTCAGATGCATGTGATTATGCTAGGTTTTGTTCTGCTTTAGATTTTTGGGTAACCACAGACCATGCTGAAGCTTCAACACCAAGGAAATGGAAAGAAATAAAAGAGTCTGTAAGACAATGCAATGCTCCTACAAATGAAAATGATCCAGATATTGTAACTTTTTTAGGATTTGAGTGGACCCAAGTAGGTCAATATGCAGAGGATCATTATGGCCATAAGAACGTTATGTTTTTAGATATTGAAGAAGGTAATGTCCCATTAAGGCCAATAGGGGCAGGAGGAGTAGCGACTAACGGTATGCGAGGAAGCATTGCTGGAGCAGCTAGGCAATTTATGCCTCTAGCTTTTTTTGATTTTAAAAACCGTCATAGATATTTTAATTTTCTAAGCTTTGCGGACGAGATGGGTACCACCCCTTATTGTGAGGAAGGAGTAAATTCATCTCTTTTACCAGAAGAATGCTATGAGTACGCAAACACCCCTCAAGATCTTTTTTTAAAGCTAAGGGAACTAAATTACCCTTCCATTGTGATTCCTCATGGGAATACTTGGGGATTTTATACACCTCCTTTATCTAGCCTAGATAAGCAATTAGAAGAAGGTTTTCATGATGATGAAGTACAAATTCTATTTGAGGTCATGTCGGGCCATGGTAATTCCGAAGAATATAGACCTTGGAGAGCAGCTAAAATAGATTTAGACGGGTCTATGTCTTGCCCCAGTCCTTCGAAAGATTATTTACCAAGTTGTTGGCGAGCAGGAGAAATAATTTTGGAAAGGTGCTTAAAGGAAGGAACTGCAGAATCTGAATGTAAAAGAAGAGAGGTCGAAGCAAGAAAAGATTATTTATCTCTTGGTTCGTCAGGTTACTTAAGTATTCCTGGAGCTGACATAGAAGATTGGCTTGACTCAGGACAATGTAAGGATTGTTTCTTACCTTCTTTTAATTATCGTCCTGCTGGATCAGGACAATACGCTCTTTCCATATCAAATTTTGATCAAGAAATCCCTAAGCGGTTTAAGTTTGGTTTCATAGCTTCAAGCGATAATCACAGATCCCGTCCTGGAACTGGCTATAAAGAAATAGACAGATTTGTAACTACAGAGGCAAATGGACCATCATCTCAAGTAGTAGCTGACTCTATATATCCAAAAGATGAGCCATTATCAAGATCTAGAGATATGGGAGGAAGAGAGGGGTTGATTGATATGGGTTTTAGAGCTTTTGAGGTTGAAAGACAGGCCTCTTTTTTTACTACAGGAGGACTAGCAGCAGTACACTCATATGGCAGAGATAGATTATCAATCTGGAATTCAATGAAAAGAAAAGAAACTTATGGAACTAGTGGGGATAGAATTCTACTTTGGTTTAACTTAGAAAATGGAAATGAAATAATCCCAATGGGAGGGGAGATCTCTACTCAAGAAAATCCAAAATTTTATGTAAAAGCTGTTGGTGCTTTAAAACAAAAACCTGGTTGCCCAGATTATAGTGATTCTAAGGTTAGCGATGCAGATCTAAGTAGAATCTGTAAAAATGAATGCTATAACCCTTCTGATGAAAGGAAAGTTATCAGTAGAATCGAAGTGATCAAGGTTTCTCCCCAAGTTTCTCCCAATGAGAGGGTTGAAGACCTTATACAAGATCCTTGGAAAATATTTGAATGTCCTTTAGATCAAAATGGATGTGAAATAAGTTTTGAAGATGAAAATTTTTCTATAGATAAACGAGATGTTTCTTTTTATGTAAGGGCTATTCAAGAACCTTCACCATCGGTTAATGCTAAGAATATTAGATGTCAATATAATGAAGAAGGGGAGTGTGAAAAAGTGAATATATGTTACGGAGATAACCGAACTGCTAAAGAAGATGATTGTTTGTCTTTAATAGAAGAAAGGGCTTGGTCATCACCCATCTATATTGATTATCTATGAGTTTTGATTAATTTGTTTTATAGATTCATCTATAAGATTAATTAAATCGTTTACACCAATAGCTTCGCCTATAATTCTTATTAACTCTACGAATACTTCGTTTGATTGAGAAGGTGTTATTTCAGTGTTTTTTATACATGCTCTAGCAATTTGTGCTATTAAAAGGAAGCCAAAAGCATTTGTGGGCCTTCCTTTTTTACCTTTCAGGTTTTTGACTGTACTTTCAGATGCATTTTTAAGTGTTTTTAAACTATTGGTTAAATCAGATAGGTATTTATAATCAAGATTGTTGGAAATGTGGTTTTGTAACAGGAAAGATCTTGCACCTGGAAATAGTTTACTTAAATTTTCTGAGAGCATTTCTGTTTGAAGAGCTATTTCATCTAACTGTATTCTAATATCGGTATAACTCGGTGCTCTTCGGAAAACAGCTTCTTCAAATTTATAAGTGGTTATTGCATTTTCTAGATCAGAAATAAATTCAATAGGCGCTTTAGGTAAGATTTTTTTTATTTTAACTATAAATCTTTTGGGTAATTTATAAGGATTTTTAAACTTAAGACTTTCCCCAGAGATACTAGAGATTTTGCGATACTTACTTTTTGGCATTTGTTATATATTAATATATGGTAATGATCTTATGAAGGGAATTGAAGAAATTCATGGAAGACTCAAACAAAAAAATTAAACTCTCCACATCCACTAAATTTTTCTATGGTTTTGGCTCAATTTCTTTTGGTATAAAGAATAATGGATTTAGCTATTTTGTTCTTTTTGTTTATAGCTCTGTTTTAGGTCTACCTGCATGGATGACAGGTCTAGCATTAAATCTAGTTTTAATAGCTGATGCCATTACCGATCCTCTTGTAGGTTACTATTCAGATAGACTCAGATCTAGGTGGGGAAGAAGACATCCATTTATGTATGCAGCAGCTTTACCTGTTGCAATAACTTATTTCTTTCTGTGGACGCCACCAGAAAGTCTTTCAGATTGGCAGCTTTTTTCCTATCTTCTAATCTGTGCCATCATCATTAGAGTTTTTATAACCTTTTACGAGATTCCTTCTGTTTCGTTAGGTCCTGAGCTTACTGATAATTATGTAGATAGAACATCTTTAATGGCTTATCGATATTTCTTTGGATGGTTTGGTGGGTTAACCACATACAATTTAGTTTGGTTTTGGTTTGGACCAAGAAATGTAACCACTGAATACACAGATGGAAGGTACAATCCAGAAGCTTGGTCTGAGTACGGTCTTGTTGCAGCTATATTGATTTTTATAGGAATTATTGTAACTGCTGTAGGAACACATAAGCATATTCCAGATTTAATAGAACCTCCGCAAAGAAGGATCACCTTAAGAAAGGTTTTTAGGGAACTATACGAAACTTTACTAAGCAACAGATCTTATAAGTTTCTTTTTGCCTCTGGACTGCTGGTAGCAATAGCAGGAGGCATAGAGGCTGCTTTTGCAGTTTATTTTGATAGTTATTTTTGGGAATTAGATTCTGATGAAATGTTAACTAGAGGTTTATGTATATATTTATCTCCTGTCATTGCTATGTTTTTAGCACCTGTACTGTCTGACAGGTTTGGAAAGAAGCAGACTGTGATGTCAGTATGGGCTTTTCAGATAATCTTTGCCGCTCTTCCTTTTGCTTTGCGTTATATAGATTTAACTTATGGAACATCAATTTTGCCTGCAAATACAAATGAAGAAAACCCAACTTCTATGCTACTAACCTTTTTGTGTATTCATGTGGTTATAAATGTAGCTGCTGGGATTATTGTTTTTTCAACTCTAAGCTCTATGTTGATGGACTTAGTAGAAGATATACAGCTTAAGACAGGAAGAAGAGAAGAAGGAGTTCTCTTCTCCGCTAGAAGTTTCGCAGATAAAGCAGTAAGTGGTTTTGGTCTTACTTTTGCAGGAGTAGTGTTGACTATTATTTCTTTCCCTGAATCCTCTGTAATTCGAGAAACTTATAATGGAATAGTTCCAGGCCAAATCTTAGCAGATTTGGCAATTTGGTATATTCCAATTTGTATAATTTCTTTTAGTGCAGCTTTACTCATGGTCCAAGGTTATTCCTTAAGTAGAAGTAAACACGAAGAAAATGTAGCTAATCCAGACACTAAAATCTGGAAAGGTGATTAGGTTGATATATGAGATCGGTCTTAAAACCCCAATAGGAGAACTGGGATTACTGGGCGATGATACAAATTTATTAGAAATAAGTTTAAATGGGCTAAAAGGCTTATCACGTAGGGGAAAATCAAAAGAAGATAGGTTTAAGCTAGAGATCAAACAATTGAATCAGTATTTTTTAAAAAAAAGAAGAACCTTTTCAATTAAGACTCACTTAGACGGAACTAATTTTCAAAAAGAAGTCTATAAAGAAATGATAAATATACAATATGGACAAGTCTTAACTTACAAAGATTTAGCTAAAAAAGCTGGCTATCCAAGAGCCTATAGAGCTGTAGGCAGTGCTTGCGGAGCAAACAAAATTCCTATAGTAATTCCTTGTCATAGAGTTGTAGCCTCTGAAGGCCTTGGGGGTTTTGGAGGAGGACTAAGACTTAAAAAATTTTTACTTAATCTAGAAAGTAACTAAAATTAACTTTTTAAACATAGTTTTATAAATGTCAGTTTGCACAAAAATAGAATCAGTTCTAAAAGATAGTTTAGATCCGTCCCATTTAGAAGTGATTAATGAAAGTTTTATGCATAACGTAGAACCTGGTGCGGAGTCTCATGTGAGGATAGTTGCTGTATCAAAAGTATTTGAAGGTTTAAATCTTGTAAAACGTCATCAAACTATATACAAGCTAATAGGAGAGGAACTTGCAGGACCTATTCATGCAATTACCTTACACACTTTCACTGCAAATGAATGGCAGGAAAGAAATGAGTTAACTAACCCTTCACCAGAATGTGAAGGTGGAAGCGCTCAAGAATCTAGCGATTAAATTAAATGAGCTCAATAACAATTGTCACCTTTTATAAGGTAGTTTCAATAAAGAATGTAAATAAACTTAAAAGAGAAGTTGAAAGATTAGCTTTTAAGGAAAAATTATTAGGTACTTTTTTTGCAACTCCTCAAGGCATAAACGCAACTTTAGCGGGTAAAAGAGAAAGTCTAGAATTGATTTTAACTTTATTAGATGGCGTTTTTAACATCAGCGACCTCCAGCCTACTTGGTCTGAATCCCTTAAAGTCCCCTTTAAGAGGTTAAAGGTTAAGGTTAAAGATAAATTGCTACCCCTCGAAGGTCATTTCGATATTTTTAGTCTGAAAGGAAAAGAAGTTAATCCTGACGAATGGAATAAGTACTTAGAAGACCCAAAAACGATAGTATTAGATGTTAGAAATGAATATGAAACTCGGATTGGAAGTTTTAAGAATTCTTTGATACCAAAAACAAAGCATTTTACTGATCTACCTAAGTACATTCAAAGAAATAAAAAATCATTTAAGAATAAAAAAATAGCTATGTTTTGTACTGGAGGAATTAGGTGTGAAATAGCATCTTCTTTTTTCATAAGTGAAGGATTTAAAGAGGTTTATCAACTGAAGGGTGGTGTTTTAAATTATCTAGATAAAACCAATAATGAAGATAGTCTTTGGGAAGGTGAATGTTTCGTTTTCGATGAAAGAGTATCTGTAAATCCTAATTTAGAAGAAGGTAACTTTGAACAATGCCATGGGTGCAGAAGACCAATTTCACAACAAGATAAGCGTTCAGAAAAATATAAGAAGGGCGTTTCATGCCCTTATTGCTTTGACCAATCTTCTGATAAAGATAAAACAAGGTTTGCTCAGAGACAAAAACAAATAGAATTAGCTGAATCGAAAGGTTTAAAGCATATGGGTCAATCCCAAAGGAAATAGAACTAAATAGTGAATAATAATTTACTTAAAAATTTATCATTTCAAATTTCTTCTAGACCTAAAGTAATTTTATCTATTATTTTATTATTTCTATTTCTAGCAGGATTAAATATACATAAATTTAAGCTAGACGCATCCTCTGATTCTTTAGTTCTGGAAGACGATTTAGATCTTAAATATTACCGAGAGGTAAGTGATGAATACTCTACTGGAGATTTTTTAATTGTTCTTTTCACTCCTAAAGAACCTTTATTTAGTGAAATAAGCTTAAAGACAGTAAGAGAGGTTTCGAATAAATTAGAGTATCTTAAGGGGGTGGATAGTGTTCTTAGCTATCTAGATGCACCTTTACTCTTTAGCCCCAAGATGCCTATAAGTGAATTAGCAGATAATTTAAGAACCCTTGAGGATGAGGGCGTTGATCTTAAATTAGCAGAAGAAGAATTTAAGGACAGTCCCTTGTATACAGAGCTCTTAGTTAGCAGGGATGGAAGAACAACAGCACTTCAAATTAATCTGATAGAGAATGAAGAATATGATAAAGCTATCCAGAAGCGTTATAAGCTGAGACAAAAAGCTATAGAAAAAGATAGCCTTGAAATCCAAAATCAGATTGAAGAAATCAATGATTTAATTGGCTATTTAAATAATCAAGAATCTCTCAATAGAGATAAGCTTGTAAAAGATATTCGCAAAATACTCAGTATTTCTTCAACCCAAGGCACTTTTTATCTTGGTGGAACTGCCATGATAGCTTCAGATATGATGAGCTTTGTACAAAGCGATCTTAACTTTTTTGGAATAGGAGTTTTGTTGGTCTTCATATTTACTTTGAGTGTAGTTTTTAGAAGGACAAGATGGGTAGCTCTTCCTCTTATATGTAGCGGAATGGTAGGTTTTTTTGTTTTAGGCCTATTAGGTCTACTCGATTGGAGAGTAACAGTAGTGTCATCTAATTTCATTGCTCTACTTCTAATTATTTCTATTTCATTATCTATACATATCATTGTGAGGTATCAAGAAATAGCTTCACGAGACAGGTCTTTACATCAACAAGATCTTGTTTCCTTAACTTTTCAAGAGATGTTTAAGCCTTGTATCTATACGGCATTGACTACCATGGTTGCTTTCGCATCTCTTTCAGTAAGCGATATCAAACCAGTAATTGATTTTGGAAAAATGATGGTTGTTGGAATTCTAATAGCTTTTACTTTTACTTTTACTGCCCTGCCTTCAGTAATGTCATTATTAAGAAAATTTTCTTCAGATACAGATAAGGATTTTAGTAAAGGTTTAACCTTACAATTAGCATCTTTTAGTTTTAATAATAGAATTATTGTATTAACTGTAAGTCTAGCTTTATTTCTAACTTCTTTAGTAGGTATAAGTAAGCTTACTGTAGAAAATAGATTCATAGATTACTTCAAGGAGTCCACAGAGATCTACCAAGGAATGGAGTTGTTAGACCTTAAACTTGGAGGTACTGCCCCTTTAGATATTATTCTAGAGGCACCTCCTAGTTATTTTGAAGGGAATGAATGGGAAGATGATTTTGATGATTTTGATGACGAAGAAAATTATACAGATGGATACTGGTGGAATACTATCCAAATTAAAGAGTTAGAAGCAGTACATGACTATTTAGATTCCTTGCCTGAACTAGGTAAGGTTCTTTCTGTTGCGAGCGGCATTAAGGTTGCTGAAGAATTAAAAGATGGGCAGCCCATTTCAGAACTAGATCTTGCCCTGGTGAAAAACCTTTTGCCAGAAGATATTAAAGAGACTCTTCTAAGTTCTTATATTAGTGAAGATGAAAATCAAGTAAGAATATCTTCCAGAGTTTTAGAGACCAGCAAGACCCTTAAGCGAAATGAATTATTAAATGAAATTAGAGATACATTAGAGAATGATTTTGGTTTTACTAAAGACGAATACAGGTTAACGGGTTTAGCTGTTCTTTATAACAACATGCTACAAAGCCTTTTTAGTTCACAAATAGGAACTCTAGGAATTGTTTTCTTAGTAATCACAGTCATGTTTATATTTTTATTTAGGTCAGTTTATCTTGCATTAATTGGAATTATTCCTAATTTATTAGCTGCTAGTGTAGTGCTTGGGACAATGGGACTAATGAAAGTTCCTTTGGATATTATGACGATCACGGTAGCTGCTATAAGTGTGGGGATGGCAGTAGATAACACCATTCATTATATACACCGTTTTAAAATAGAATTTAGTAAGACCTCAAACTACGAACAATCAATGAAGAACAGCCATAATACTATTGGCAGAGCTATGTTCTACACTTCCTCAACAATAATAATAGGATTTCTAGTTTTAATTTCATCAAATTTTAATCCAACGGTTTATTTCGGTTTATTTGTGTCACTGGCTATGTTCATGGCACTATTAGGAGCGTTAACTTTGCTTCCTCAATTGCTTATAACTTTTAAGCCTTTAGGAGAAGAAAATACTTAAGGAGAAAACATGGGACCATTAAAAGGTTTAACAATAGTAGAAATGGCAGGTATAGGTCCTGGCCCTTTCTGTGGAATGGTGTTGGGAGATTTAGGTGCAGAAATTATTAGAGTTGATAGAGCTTCTGCAATAGGTACAGGATCTAAGAAAGATGCATCTAACAGAGGAAAGAAGTCTATAGCAGTAGATTTAAAATCAGAGGAGGGGGTTGAGATAGTACTGAAACTTGTTGAAAAAGCAGATGCAATTTTTGAAGGTTTTAGACCAGGAGTAATGGAAAGATTGGGATTGGGCCCTGATGTTTGTTTAGAAAGGAATAAAAAAATAGTTTTTGGAAGAATGACTGGTTGGGGACAGGATGGTCCCCTAGCTGCTGCTGCAGGACATGACATTAATTATATTTCTCTATCAGGGGCCTTAGCCGCTATAGGGAGACCGGGCTCTCCTCCAGTACCCCCATTGAATTTAATAGGAGATTTTGGAGGTGGCGGCATGTTATTAGCATTGGGTCTGGTAGCAGCACTTCTGGAATCAAGGCACTCTCAAAAAGGACAAGTAGTAGATGCTGCTATGACAGATGGTTCAGCGTTACTGATGACTATGATTTATACGATGCAATCTTCAGGTATGTGGAAAAATACTATGGGTAGCAACCTCCTGGATGGAGGTTCTCATTTTTATGACACCTATGAATGTAAAGATGGTAAGTGTATTTCTATTGGATCTATAGAACCTCAGTTTTATGCATTGCTTTGTCAAATAGCAGAACTGGATGAGAAGATTTTTAAAGAACAGATGTCCAGAGATAATTGGCCTGAACAAAAAGAAAGAATTAAAGAAGTATTTGTAACAAAAACAAGAGATGAATGGTGTGAGTTGATGGAAGGTACAGACGTTTGTTTTGCTCCTGTATTAGATATGTCTGAAGCTCCAGATCATCCTCACAACAAGGAAAGAAAAACATTTATAGAGCTGGAAGGTGTTACTCAACCTGCACCAGCCCCAAGATTTTCTAGAACTGAAGCAAAAGTAGCATCCTCTCCATCTATAGTAGGAGAGCATACGGATGAAGTTCTCAAGTCTATTGGCTTATCTGAAGAAGATGTAAATAACTTAAAAAACACAGGCGCTGTAGCTTGAAAGAAATAACTCTAATTACAGGTTCTGATTGTCCGCTATGTATAGAGGCAAAACATATTATAGATTCTATAGATTTTAAGGATGTAGTCTTAGTAGAGAAGGATATTTATTCTACAAGAAAAATCCATGATAAGTACTGGGACAAGATACCAGTACTTTTATTTAATAATAAATTTCTTAGTTGGCCATTTAATCAAAGAAAAGTAAAAGAATTTATTTCATTATAATCCAAAAAAATTTAAGCTATTCAAATACATAGAAGAATTAATTAATTCTTTACTTTTATTACTATTCTTATATATTTCTTGCGCTACATAAGGTAGAAATTTAGGCTCATTTCTTTGAGAATTCTTTAACTTCTGGGTCCTTGGAATTAAGTAGGGAGCATCAGTTTCAATCATTATCTTATCTAAAGGAATATGGTCAATGAGTCCTTTCAAGTGTGTACCTCTTCTTTCATCACAAATCCATCCTGTTATTCCTATATAAAAACCCATTTCTATATATTCTTGTAGTTCTTCACCTGAACCAGTAAAGCAATGGACTACTGTTTTAGGTAGATGATCTTTAACTGGCTTTAATATTTCCATAAAAGTCTTGTGCGCTTCTCTAACATGAAGAAATAAAGGTTTCTGAATTTCAATAGCTAACTCTATGTGAGCTTCAAAGCTTTTCTTTTGTTGTTCTTCACTAGAGAAATTTCTATAAAAGTCTAGTCCGGTCTCACCAATTGCCTTAACTTGTTCTTTTTTAAGCAAGTCTTTTATTTCTGAGAAATAGTTAGGAGTAAATTCTTTTGCCTGATGCGGGTGAATACCTGCCGTACTAATGAGAATATCGGATAAAGAAAAAGCTAGTTGATACGCTGAGATACTTTCTTCTAAATCACTACCTGTTACGCACATTCTATTTACACCGGCTTCAACTGCTTCTTCGATAACTTTATCTATATCGTTAACAAGGGATGGGTGAGTTAAATTAACTCCTATATCAAAAAACTGTTCTTTAGTCATAAGGCTTGTTTTATTATAAGGTAGAAATTATTAATAGGAGAGAGGGGTATGTCAGGTCCTTTAGATGGTTACAAAATAGTTGAATTAACTTCTACAGTTTCTGGTCCACTTGCGGGAATGATGTTGGCAGATCAAGGAGCTGACGTAGTAAAAGTTGAACCACCTTTATTAGGCGACTTAGCTAGATTTATGGGAAGCTCTAGAGACGGAGTTGGAGGAATGTTTGCTGTCTTAAATCGAAATAAGAGATCTGTTGTTTTAGACCTAAAAGATGAAAATGAAATAGCAATTCTTAAAGAGTTAATTAAAGGAGCTGATGTACTAATTGAGAACTATAGACCAGGTATAGTTAAGAAATTGGGAATAGACTACGATTCTATCAAACAAATTAATTCTGAAATAATTTATGCATCTATATCAGGATACGGACAAAGTGGTCCTTACTCAGAAAGAAAAGTTTATGATCCATTAATTCAAGCAACTATTGGAACAGCTTCGGCACAAGATCTAAAAGAACCTAAATTTGTAAGAAATGTAATTTTTGATAAAGCAACTGGACTAACAGCAGCTCAGTGTATAACTGCAGCTTTGGTCCAAAAAGAAAGAACAGGAAAGGGGGAATATTTACCTATCTCTATGATGGAGGCAGGGTTGTATTTCTTGTGGCCAGATGCAATGTGGTCACGAACCTTGCTGGGTAAAGGTATAGATATTAAACCTGATTTATATGACACCTTTTCTTTATTTAAAACTAAAGATAGAACACTAGCTATTATTTTAGTAGCAGATCCAGACTTTGAGTCTTTTTGTGCTTTCCTTGAATGTGACCTTCATCAAAAACCAGAATATCTAACTCTTAATGATAGGGTTGAAAATGCACATTCATTAACAAAAGAAATAAATTCTTTCCTTAGTAAATTAGAAAGCGTTTATGTCAATGAAAAATTAGAAGAGCTAGGACTATCTTTTGCTTTTGTTAATTCTTTAGATGAAGTCCACGATGACCCACAGGTTATAGATCAACAATCTTTAATAGAAATTGAGCATCCTTTAGGAGGGCTTATGAGATATCCAAGACCTCCTTTCAATTTTAGTAATCAAGATAATTTCCCTAAGTCTCACTCACCTTTTTTAGGGCAACATAACAGAGAAGTCCTAACAGAGCTTGGTGTTAAAGATGAACAGATAAAAAAAATGGAAGAGAGAGAAAAGACTAATAAAGAGATGATTCAAGCCATGCAACTAGCAGATATAGCAAATTCTACCAAGAAGTAAGGAAATAGAAGTGCTATTCTTTAAGATAGAATGTATATTTAAAGAAGATTTATGATTTATATATTAAAAAAAGTAGGCTTTCTTTTTCTTACAATACTTTTAGTTTCTTTCTTAGTAGGAGCTCAAACCACCACCTTTAATTTAATTTGGCTTTCCAGTGTTGATATGCCAGTTAGTTTAGGAGTTCTAATTTCTAGTGTTTATCATGACTTTTTATTAATGACTTTAACTCCTGCGCCTCCTTTGCCCTTACCTTTGCTGCCTACAATAATTGCTTTAGGCTTTTTAATTGCTTTTAGTTTTACATGGTTAGTTTTACGTTGGGTAAAGGTACAAAAGAGAATTGCTTATGGGATAGCAGGTGCTATAGCACTTGTTTTAATTGTTTATTTGATGCCTTTAGTTTTCTTTGGGATAGATATGTTAGCAGGAGCCAGAACAACCGTAGGTAAGATCATTTTAATTTTATGTGGATATATTGGAGGCCATTTCTTTGGAACTAGGCTAAGTAAGGAGCAGATATGAAGAAACAGTTTATAAAGATAATATTTCTAACAATTAGTTACTCTCTTTGTTTTACCTTGTTTGCAGATAACCATGAAAAAAAATATAAACATGAAACGATTGCAGAAGGACTTAGTTTCCCATGGGGAGTAGCTTTTATTTCAAATAGTGAGATCTTAGTTACCGAAAAAACTGGAAAGTTAAGGGTTATAAAAGATGGGGTTTTGTTAGAAAAATCTGTGGACGGAGTTCCTGAGAGTCTATTTAAAGGTCAGGGAGGATTGGAAGGCATCGTATTACATCCTAACTTTGATAATAATAAATATGTTTACTTGGCTTTTTCTGAAACAGATGTAAGCAACAAAAGACTGAATACCTTAAGGGTAATTAGAGGAAAGCTAGATGGGCTATCTTTAAATAATGTAGAGACAGTATTCAAAGCAAGTCCTTCTAGAAAAACAGCTAATCACTATGGAGCTAAAATGGCTTTCTTAAAAGACGGAACACTTTTAATAACTTCTGGGGATGGTTTCAGCTACAGAGAAGAAGCCCAAGAATTGGATAATCATTATGGAAAAGTTATTAGGATAAATGATGATGGATCTATTCCAAACGATAATCCGTTTCTCTCAACTCCAGGCGCAAAACCAGAAATTTGGTCATATGGACACAGAAACCAACAGGGATTAGTTACTAATCCTGAAGGAACATCAGTTTATGAGCATGAACATGGACCGAGAGGCGGAGACGAGCTTAATATTATTGAAAAAGGAAAGAATTATGGCTGGCCCGCCATAACTTATGGTATTGACTATAGCGGGGCACTTATTTCTCCCTTTAAAATGAAAGAGGGTATGGAGCAACCTATAAAATATTGGGTTCCTTCAATAGCTCCCTCTGGAATGACTTTTTATGATGGAGATCTTTTTCCTCAGTGGAAAGGAGATCTTTTCATTTCAGGACTAGTTCCTGGAGATGTCAGAAGAATTGTTTTGAAGGACAATGAAGTGATTCAAGAAGAGATCCTTTTCAATCAGTTTGGTAGGATAAGAAATGTGGTTACTGCACCGGATGGGAGTTTGGTTTTAGCTACTGACAGTAGTAAGGGGAAACTCATTAGAGTTACTCCAATTAATAAATAAAAAATAGGAGTTATAGATGATTGCAAGAATATTATCAGGGTTAATAGGGCTTTTTATGCTTTATTCATGTTACGGGTGGGTAACAGATCCCAGCAGCGCCGCTGCTGGATTAGCTATGCCTCTTTTAGAAGGAATGGGAGGTAATACTCAAATAGGAGACTTTACATCATTCTTTTTTACAGCAGGTTTGTTTGCTTGTATAGGAGCCTATAGAAAAGAGCATACATGGTTATATGCCTCTATATCTTTACTAGGTTCGGCTGCCGTCTTTAGGAGCCTAGCAGTAGTAACCCATGGTTCTGACCCTTTAACAATGGCCATTATTTTTGAAATAGTAATGACAGCGATATTATTTCTTTGTGTTTATCTCATGAAGAGAGAAAATACTTAGTAGCGTATATGGCCCAAGAAATTGGATATCCGAAGTTTCTTCAAGATACAGCCGTTAAGCAGATAGATAAAGATATCTGGGAAGCAGAATTAACGGATGATTGGAATATAGGTGGAGTTGCTAATGGAGGTTATTCAATGGCTACTGCAGCTCGGGCTCTTTCTGAATACCTTACTCATAAAGACCCACTTTCAATAACTGGCCATTACTTATCAAGAGTTGAACCAGGAAAAGCTACACTTGAAATAGAAGAGTTAAATATTGGAAGGAGTGTATCTACGGCTCTATTAAAATTTATCCAAAATGGAGAAGAGAAAATTAGATTTACTTCTTGTTTTACTGATTTCTCTAAATCCAAAGGAGATAATCTTAGAGAAGTTGAGGCCCCTAAATTTGCACCTATAGAAGATTGTATAGATATGCCATATATAGAAGGATTTACACCAGTCTTAGAGAAGCAAATAGAAAGAAAATTTACGCCAAATTCAAATTGGTGGGATCAGGAAAGACCCAGAGACAGAGCGTGTTTAGATGCATACTATTCTTGGCCTGGAGGTGAAGATGTGGATTTATTTAGTATTATCTTTTTCTTAGACACAATGTCTCCTCCGGTATTTAATAGGCTCGGGTCAAGAGGATGGGTGCCATCAATTGAACTTACTGTTCATTTAAAACAATTACCCTCTCCAGGACCTTTAAAGATGAGAGGAAAAACAGACTTCATTACCTCTGGATTCCTTGAAGAGGACGATGAGATATGGGACTCTGAAGGTAATTTAATTGGTCTAGCAAGGCAAATGGCTAAATTAAGATTTCCTAAAAATTAAAAACTTTAGCTAGATCATCTTAGGCTATGATAAAGTTCTTCAAAATTTTAACTATAGGATAATTTATGAAATTTACAGGGACTGATTCTTATATTTCAACTGAAGATTTAAGCATGGCAGTAAACGCTTCCATTGCTTTGGAAAGACCTTTATTGATAAAAGGAGAGCCAGGTACAGGTAAGACTATGCTTGCTGAGGAAGTAGCTAAATCTTTAAAAATGCCTCTAATAGAATGGCATATAAAATCAACAACTAAAGCCAGACAAGGTTTATATGAATACGATGCCGTAACAAGACTAAGGGATTCACAATTAGGTGATGAGAGAGTTAAGGACATTAATAATTACATTGAAAAAGGAAAGCTGTGGGAAGCTTTTACTGCTAAAGAAAGAGTTGTCCTACTAGTGGATGAAATAGATAAGGCTGATATTGAGTTCCCAAATGACCTGCTTCAGGAATTAGACCGAATGGAATTTTATGTTTATGAAACTAAGGAAACTATTAAGGCTGTTAATAGACCGGTAGTAATTATTACCAGTAATAATGAAAAGGAGTTGCCAGATGCTTTCTTGAGAAGGTGCTTCTTTCATTATATAAATTTTCCAGATAGAGAAACCATGGAAAAAATTGTTGCAGTTCATCATCCTAAAATAAAGAAGAAGTTGGTAAAGGATGCCCTAGAAATTTTCTTTGATGTTAGAAAAGTACCTGGTATGAAAAAAAAGCCTTCAACCTCAGAAGTTATTGATTGGCTTAAACTCCTAATGGCAGATGATATACCTGATGAAATTCTAAAAAACAGAGATCCTTCAAAGGCAATCCCTCCTTTATATGGAGCACTAATTAAAAATGAACAAGATGTTCAGTTACTTGAACGACTTGCTTTTATGGCTAGAAGAGAAGCTAATAATCAGCAACAATAATGTTTATTTCTTTATTTAATACTCTTAAGTCAACTGGAGTTCCTTGTACTCTCAGAGAGTTATTAGATCTAATAGGATGCGTAGAAAAAGAATTAGCTTTTGCCAATATGGAAGATTTCTATTTTTTAAGTAGAGCAACTCTTGTTAAAGATGAAAAGCATTATGATAAGTTTGACAGGGCATTTGATATTTATTTCAAGGGAATAGAAAGCATTGATGATATTTTAGAAATGCTTATTCCAGAAGAATGGTTAAAGGCAGAATTTGAGAAATATCTAACTGAAGAAGAATTAGAAAAAATTAAGTCTTTAGGAGGTTTAGAGAAACTTCTTGATGAATTTAAAAAGAGAATGGAAGAACAAAAAGAAAAGCATGAAGGGGGAAATAAATGGGTTGGTACAGAAGGAACATCTCCATTTGGTAACGAAGGCCAAAATCCAGAAGGAATTAGAGTAGGGGGCGAAGGAAAACAAGGAAAAGCTGTCAAAGTTTGGGAAGCCAGAGACTTTAAAAACCTTGATGATAGTGTAGAGCTAGGGACAAGAAATATTAAAGTAGCTTTGCGAAGGTTGAGGAAGTTAATAAGAGATAGTGCTGAAGAAGAGTTTGACTTAGATGGGACCATTCTTCATACCGCGAGAAAGGCTGGAATGCTTGATATTAAATATCAGCCTGAGAAAAGAAACGCTGTAAAGGTCTTAGCTTTTTTTGATGTGGGAGGATCAATGGATCCCCATATAAAAATTTGTGAAGAACTTTTTTCTGCCTGCAAAACTGAATTTAAGAACCTTGAGTACTTCTACTTTCATAATTTTTTATACGAATCAATATGGAAAGACAATCGTCGTAGGCAAAACGAAAGAATTATGACCGAAGATATAATGCATAAATACTCTTCAGATTACAGGATCATTTTTGTTGGAGATGCCACTATGGCTCCATATGAGATTACCAATCCTGGCGGTAGTATTGAGCATTGGAATGAAGAAGCAGGGGCTCTTTGGATGAAAAGAATGGTAGATGTTTATGACAAAGTAATATGGCTTAATCCTGTTCCTTCAGATCATTGGGAATATAGTGCATCAGTAGAAATAACTCGTTCTCTATTAGAAGATAATATGTTTCCTCTTACCATCAGAGGCCTAGAAGATGGTATGGCCTTTCTAAGTAAATAATCTTTTTCTAGAGAAAATATTTTTTTCTTTTATTATTAATATCCTTTATGCAAGCTTTAAGTATTAAGAACTTAAAAAAAATTTACGATGGGCAACTCGAAGCCCTTAAAGGTATTGACCTCTGTGTTGAAGAAGGAGACTTTTTTGCATTATTAGGACCTAATGGAGCGGGTAAAACAACTACCATTGGGATTATTAGCTCTTTAGTTAATAAAAGCTCAGGACAAGTAAAAATCCTTGGCCTTGATATAGACGAAGAACATAATTTAGCTAAAAAACAACTTGGAGTTGTAGGGCAAGAAGTTAACTTTAATCAATTTGAAAAAGTTGGTCAGATTATAAGAAATCAAGCTGGATATCATGGTTTAAGTTATAAAACAGCTAAACAAAATGCTGAATATTTTATGAAGAGATTAGATATTTGGGACAGAAGGAATGAAAAGGCCAGAACACTCTCTGGAGGAATGAAAAGAAGAGTTATGGTAGCAAAAGCACTTGTAAATAGACCTAAGCTCTTAATTCTAGATGAACCTACAGCTGGTGTGGACATTGAGTTAAGGCGCTCTCTTTGGGATTTTCTTAGCGAAATAAATAAAGATCTAGGAACAACCATCATTCTAACAACTCATTATCTTGAGGAGGCTGAGAGACTCTGTAGAAATATAGCTATTATTGATAAAGGTGAAATTATAGAAAATACAGGAATGAAGGAGCTTTTAGCTAGATTAGAAAAAGAGAGCTTTGCTCTGGATATCGATCAAGCACTTGATTTGCCACCCTTAGATAGCGAATTTGAATTTATATTAAAAGACCCGAAAACACTTATTGTTACTGTAAAAAAAGGGCAAAAACTTAATCAAGTTTTTGAATCTCTTTCAGAAAAAGGAATTACAGTTCTTAGTATGAGAAACGAGACTGGTAGGCTTGAAGAGTTATTTATAAGTCTTGTTGAGTCAGATACTGAAAAACCTACTTTGTTAGATGTAAGTGCAGGCGAAATACAGTGACATCAACGGAGAAGTTAAATGCCTTCCTTACGATCATTCGTAAAGAAGTAGAGAGGTTTACTAGAATTTGGTTGCAAACTCTTGTTTCTCCAGCAATTATGATTGCACTTTATTTTGTAACAATCGGTGTAATTATTGGTTCAAGAATAGGGGAGATGGGCGGTTATGGGTTTCTTCAATGGATGGTGCCTGGCATGGTCATGATGTCAGTAATAAATAATTCTTACTCAAATGTACTCTCTTCTTTCTTTAATGTTAAGTTTCAAAAAAGTATTGAAGAACTTTTAATAACAGCAATACCGAACTACATAATCCTAGCAGGATGGGTCTTTGGTGGTATGGCAAGAGGAATTATGGTTTCTATAATTGTAGTTATTGTTTCTCTTCCCTTTGCAGATTTACATGTTCAAAATTGGTCTTTAACTTTTTTAGTTATTATTTTAACTTCAATTTTATTTTCAATTGCTGGGTTTTTAAATGCTCTGTTTGCGGAATCATTTGACGATGTTTCTATAGTTCCCACTTTTATATTAACTCCTCTGAGTTATTTAGGAGGTATCTTTTACTCAATAGATGTTTTACCAGAATTTTGGAGAACTATCTCTCTTGGAAACCCAATTCTCTACATGGTTAATGCTTTAAGGCATGGTGTTCTTGGATCTTCAGATTTATCTACAATGGGAATGTCAGTTAGCTTTGCACTTTTAATGATCTCTATTTTTATTTTAGTTCTCTTTTTTATTGCTTTATGGTTCTTAAATAGAGGTAAAGGAATAAGGACTTAATCTTGTCTAATAAAAAGTTACCTTTAGGGGTAAAAGTCTCCTATCCCAAAACCTATGATCCAAATCTCTTAGTTTCAATAAATAGAGAAGAGTCCAGGAAGAGATCTAAAGTAATATCGAAAGAGAGTAAACTTTATGGATTAGACTCTTGGACAGCCTATGAACTGTCTTGGTTAAAAATAGATAACATCCCTCAAAATGCAATATTGTATGTATCTTATGATAGCAATTCCCCAAATTTTATTGAGTCAAAATCATTTAAACTCTATTTAAATTCTCTAAACAATAAGTGTTTTAGAGAAAAGAAAGATCTCATTAACCTAATAAAAAATGATTTAGAAGATTGTGTATTGAGCAAGGTAAAAATAGAAATAAGCGATAAACCAAAAAAATTTAACGAAGGTGGCATGTTAATTGATGATACAAAGACAGAAATTAATATCCATAAAAAAAATGAGATTCAATGGGTGAATTCTATTGAAGTTAAGGAGATTTTGGCTTGCGGTACTTTTAGGAGCTTGTGCCCTGTAACCAGCCAACCAGATTGGGCCACCATAACAATTACCTATTTAGGACAGGCGATAAAGCGAGATGTACTTCTTAGTTATTTAATGTCTTTTAGAGATATACAAGCATTTCATGAGGAATGCGTAGAGAAAATATTTTTTGACCTACAAAGGAAATGCGCACCAAAAGAATTGACCGTCCAAGCTAATTTCCTTAGGAGAGGAGGGATTGAAATAAATCCTGTAAGATCAAATGAAAAAAATTTCGATACTGATGTTTTAAGGGATGTTAGACAGTGAGCTAGAGGGCTTTTATTAAAGAGTTATAGGAGAGGTGGCAGAGTGGTTGAATGCGCTCGCTTGGAAAGCGTGTAAGGGCTAATACCCTTCGAGGGTTCGAATCCCTCCCTCTCCGCCAGGACTTAATTAGGCTTATAGAAAAATTAATAGCGTGAACAGGCATTCAGAAGCAGTTAGTAGGCGCATGAAAAAACCCAGAAAGTATTGTATTTAAGGAAATTTATAGTCTTACATTGTTTAATTTTGTAAGATGAAGTCTGTTTAAAGGAACTATTTGGGGGAAACATGAACTTTATCAAGTCTTTGGTTAATTTAACCATATTTTCATTACTTTTAATGCCTTATGTTATATCAGCATCTGATGAAGATGCTGCAGTTGGTATTATGGAAGAAGTTGTTGTAACAGCTCGAAAAAGAGAAGAAACAGCTCAATCTGTACCAATTCCAATTACTGCTTTGGGTGGAGATAGATTAGAAGCAAGAAATATTACTGAAATTCAGGACATAACTAAATTAACTCCTAATTTA
>MDTE01015099.1_pt1 | contig 28149 bp, 33 predicted proteins | sample 811231 | NCBI WGS metagenome assembly MDTE01 (sample SAMN05326651, study PRJNA326480) | marine metagenome | isolation source: seawater | place: Indian Ocean: Red Sea | collected 2010 | reverse complement strand
AGAATCTGAGATATTAACTGTGTCTGAAAACGGCTATGGGAAAAGATCTAAAGTAAGCGATTTTAGAAAAACCAAAAGAGGCGCTAAGGGAGTTATTGCTATGCAAACTACACAAAGAAATGGTGATTTGATTTCAGCAAAAGAAGTAAGTGATACTGACGAAGTTATTTTGATTACAAATAAAGGAATGTTAGTTAGGACAAAAGTTTCTGAAATTAGCTTGATTGGAAGAAATACTCAAGGAGTAAAAGTGATCACACTTAAAGAAGATGAAGTCCTTAATGGACTTGCATTAGCTATTGATTCATAAATAATTAAATTATGTCTAGAAATTATAATTTTTGTGCAGGACCTGCAGCGCTTCCAGATGAAGTTTTGGAGCAACTGAGAGAAGAAATTCCTGATTGGAAAGGTAAAGGTCTATCTGTAATGGAAATGAGTCACCGAAGTAAGGAATTCGTAGAAATTGCCGAAACAGCAAAACAAGATTTTATTGACTTGTTAGAAATAGATAAAAATTATGAAGTTCTTTTTATCCAAGGAGGAGCTTCTTTGCAATTTTCAATGATTCCAATGAATTTTCTAGAAAGTAGCCAATCTTTATGCAGTTATCTTGATGTTGGCCAGTGGTCAAAAAAAGCAATCAAAGAGGCTAAAAAATTTGGACAAGTCGAAATCGCGGCCTCTTCAGCAGAAGTGTCGTATAAAAAATATCCAAAACCCGATAAATGGAAAATTAGTCCTGATTCTGTTTTTACCCATTTAGTATTGAATGAAACTATAGATGGAGTTTCTTTAAGAAATTTAGATGATATTCCTGAAATTAATCTCGTAGCAGATTGTTCTTCTTGTATTCTCTCCGAACCACTTGATGTTTCAAAATTTAGTATGCTTTATGCGGGAGCTCAAAAAAATATAGGGCCATCAGGACTGGCAATAATTGTTATAAAAAAAGATCTCCTTGAAGAAAAAGATAACCTTCCATCAATGATGCAATACAAGACTTATGCAGAGTCAGATTCAATGTATAACACACCACCTACTTTTGCTTGGTACTTATCTGGTATGGTATTTAAATGGCTAAAAAAGAATGGCGGTCTCTCGAACCAAAAGATTGTCAATCAGTCAAAAGCTAATAAACTCTACTCTTATATTGATCAGAGCGATTTTTATACAAACGACGTTGATAAAGAATCTAGGTCAATTATGAATGTTCCTTTTTTACTTAATGAGGAATCCTTGAATAGTAAGTTCTTAGAACAGTCTGAGGAAGAAGGATTATTAAATCTTGCTGGCCATAGATCTGTAGGTGGTATGAGAGCAAGTATTTACAATGGCGTTCCAGAAGATGGGGTAAATGCTTTAATAGATTTCATGGAAGAATTTGAAAAAAATAATGGCTGAAAAAAATCTACCGAAGAACTTATCCGACAATAGAAAAGCAATTGATCAAATTGACCAAAAACTTCTTGATCTAATCCATGAAAGATCGAATCTTGTAATAAATGCAGGAAAAATCAAAAAGAAATCTGGAGATAGGACTTTTTATAGACCAGATAGAGAAGCTAGCTTGATCAGAAATCTCCAAAAGAAAAACAAAAGTTTGATTTCTCCTGAAAATATAAAATTCATTTTTAGAGAAATTATCTCTGCATGTTTCACTTTAGAAAAAAAAATCAAAGTCTTTTATCTAGGTCCAAGAGGAACCTTCTCTGAAATTGCAACAACGATGCACTTTGGAAGTTCTGTTGAGACAGTAGAAACGGATAATATTATTGATATCTTTAGAGAAGTTACAAAGAATAATAATTCTTATGGCATGTTACCTTTTGAAAATTCAATTGAGGGTATGGTGAATCAGTCCTTAGACAATCTAATTGAAAGTGATTTAAAGATTTGTTCTGAATTGGAATTACCAATTGAACATTGCTTAATTTCATCTGAAAAGACTCTAAAAAAACTAAAGTTTGTTTATGGTCATTCCCAAGCTATTGCTCAATGTCGTAATTGGCTTAATAAGAATCTCCCTAAGGCTAAAATCGTTGAGACGGAAAGTTCCGCAAGCGCAGCGCAGCTAGTTAGTAATAAATCTGGAAAAGGTTCTATAGGGCCAAAAAAAATTTCTGAAATTTATTCTTTAAACTTATTGAAAGAAAATATTCATGATCAGAAAACAAACACTACAAGGTTCTTAGTTATTGGTAATGAGTTTCCAGACAAAACTCAAAATGATAAGACGTCTATAAGTTTAAGCTTGAAAAATGAACAAGGAGCTTTATTGAAAGTCTTACAAATAGTGAATAAAAATAAAATTAACCTCACAAATATTTTATCTAGACCGGTAAAAAAAAATAAATGGCAATATTCTTTCTTTATGGAGTTCTCGGGGCATGCATCAGATAAAAATGTCGAAAAATTATTTAAAGAACTTCAAAAAGTTAGCCAAGACTTCAAAGTATTGGGGTCTTATCCTGCAGCTTATTAACTAATGAAAAATTCATTCTTAGAAAATCTAAATCAAGGTATTTTAGGGCTAAAACCTTATGAACCTGGGCTTCCTTTAGAACATACGCAAAAAAAATTAGGCCTAAAAAAGATGATTAAACTTGCGAGTAATGAAAATCCTTTAGGACCCAGTCCAAAAGCTTTAGATTTGCTTAAAGGTCAGTTGAACAGCTTTTCTTCTGATTTAAATCGATATCCAGATGGCAACGCTTACGATTTAAAAGAAGCCATATCAAAAAAATACTCTGTGGATATAAATCAAATAACTATTGGTAACGGTTCTAATGACTTAATCGAATTTGTCTCAAGGTGTTTTTTGGGAGAAGGAAAAAAAGCAATATACTCTCAACATGGATTTGCAATCTATCCACTTGCCATAAAGTCTACTGGAGCCGCCCCAATCAAATCTAAGGCCAAAAACTGGGGTCATGATTTAGAACTAATGAAAGATTTAGTAGATGATAAAACAAAACTTATATTTATTGCTTCTCCAAATAATCCAACGGGAACTGCTAAAACTCTTCAGGAAATAAAAGACTTTTTAAACAATTTGCATGAAGACATTCTAGTATTTCTTGATCAAGCATATTTTGAGTACATTGAAGGTACAGAATTCGATATTCCTTTCTCTCTAATAGATGATTACCCAAATTTAGTCATTTCAAGAAGTTTTTCAAAAGCTCATGGGTTAGCTGCTTTGAGACTTGGTTTTTGTATTTCAAACCCTGAATTATCTGACTATCTGAATAGAGTAAGACAACCATTTAATGCAAATTCATTAGCTTTAGACTTAGGAAAAATAGCTCTTACAGATCAAGAGCATATCGATAAATCTGTGAAGATAAACTCATCTGGTATGGAAAGACTAAAGACGGCGTTTGACTCATTCAACTATAGTTATATTGAGTCTTGGGGGAACTTTATATCCTTTGACGCGAAGCAAGATTCAGATGACGCCTTTCAATATTTCTTGAAAAAAGGAGTCATCCTTCGATCATTGAAAGTTTATGAAATGCCTCAGCACTTGAGAGTTTCTATTGGTACAGAAGAAGAGATGGATTTTTTTCTTAAAGTTTTAGAAGAATATGAAAAAGACCTTTCTAAAAAATAAAAAGAATGTCCAATTTTTAATTATTGGTCTTGGTCTTATTGGCGGATCAATAGCAAAAAGATTATCAAAGAAAGGGTTTAAGGTCCTAGGTCTTGATAGTAGCAAATCTACTTTGAATCACGCAAAAAATACTGAAGCTGTTAAAGGAAGCGTAAACAAAATCGACTTTACAAAAAAACTTTTCATTATTGTAGCTTTACCACCAAAGACTATTCTGCGAGGATTTGACACATATTTAGATCTTTTCCAAAAAGCAGATTTTATTACCGATTGTACGAGTGTAAAAGAATCTCTTCTTAGTCAGATAAAAAAAAATAATCTTCAAAAAAAGTTTCTTCTTTCTCACCCTATTGCAGGATCTGAAAAAAGCGGCTTTCTTAACTCAAATGAAAACCTGTTTGAAGATAAAGTTTCTATAGTTTTAAAACATAAAGGCATAAGTAAGAATTCCTTGCAGATATCTCAAGAATTTTGGAGCGAATTGGGATCTAAGACTTTTAATTTAGACTCAAAATTTCATGATAGGATTTTTTCTTTAACCAGCCACATCCCTCACATTGTTGCTTTTAGTTTGATTTCACTTTTATCAAAAAGAAAAGATTTGGATTACAAAAAATTTATGGGCGGGGGTTTTAAAGACTTTACTAGGATTGCATCGAGTGATCCTAAGATGTGGGAAAACATCTTTACATTGAATAAAAAAAACATCGTAAAAGACATAAATCGTCTTCAAGAAGAATTGAATACATTTAAGAAATTATTATTGAAGGACGAACAGAGGAAAATTGAAAGTCATTTAAAAAAAATTAAAAAAACTAAAGAATCTTTGAATAAATGAAATTCATTTCCAGACCATCAGAAGAACTATATGGAGAAATAAAAGTTCCTGGAGATAAATCTATCTCTCATAGATCTCTCATATGTTCTGCAATAGCAGAGGGGATTTCCAAAATTATAAATCTTCAAGAAAGTGAAGATGTTTTGCATACTTTGAAAGCATTAAAACAGTTAGGCATAAAAATTTTTAAAGAAAAAGAGTCTTACGTAGTTGAAGGAAAAGGATTTAAAGGGCTTTTAAAATCAAAGCATCAACTTTACTTTGGTAACTCTGGTACAGGAATAAGATTGATGTCTGGTTTACTTGCTATACAAGATTTTTCATCAAGTTTAGCTGGCGATGAGTCTTTAGCTAAAAGACCTATGAAAAGGATAATTGAACCTTTATTAGAAATGGGTGCAAAAATATCAGGTTCCTTAGAAAATACTTTGCCTTTAAATATAGATAAAGCTGATGCGGTCAAAGGTATAGATTACAAAATGCCAGTTGCAAGTGCTCAAGTTAAATCTGCGATACTTTTTGCTGCTTTAGGTGCAGAAGGAGATACTAAAATCATAGAAAAATCTGTTTCTAGAGATCACACAGAAAAAATGTTTGAGTTTTTCGGTGCTAATATTTCTTATACAAAAAAAGAGACGACCTTATCGCATACAGAAAGGTTTTTGCCTCAAGAGGTTAAAGTACCTGGAGACTTCTCATCTTCAGCTTTTTTTATCATCGCTGCGTTAATCTCTAAATCTTCCAAGGTGACTTTAAAAGAGGTTGGTATAAATTCTTCCAGAATTGCTCTTTTAGACAAATTGATGGAAATGGGAGCTAAAATTGAAATCGTAAATAAGAATTCTTTTGGCAAAGAACCAGTTGCAGATATTATTATTCAAAATTCTTCACTCACTGGATGTGAAGTCTTACCCAAAGAAGTACCTAACTTAATCGATGAACTCCCAATATTATTCATAGCCAGTTCTTATGCAAAAGGAATTTCAAGATTCAATGGTATTGAAGAGTTAAGACATAAAGAAAGCGACAGACTTAAAGCAATGCAAATAGGATTGGATAGCATGAAAATCAAAAACTTTTTTGATGGGGAAACTTTTTGTATTGAAGGGCGGGGCAAAGATTACCGACCAGTTGGATTTAAGGCACAGACATTCTTTGATCATAGAATTGCAATGTCTTTTGCGGTTGCAGGAATAAATAGCGAATCTTTCATTGAAATTGATTCTCCAGAGTGCATTAACACTTCCTTTCCAGAATTCATAAATCTTGGAAAACAGCTAGGATGTAATTTTGAAATCAGTTAAAAATCTTATTACTATTGATGGACCTAGCGGTGTTGGAAAAGGAACGCTTGCATTTTCCTTAGCAGAAAAATTGGGATGGAACGTTTTAGACAGCGGCTTAATTTACAGACTTGTTGGATATATTACTCTTGAAGAAGAATTAAAAACCTCAAATGAAATAACCAGGTTTATTAATAATTCAGAAATAGAGCTTCTTACTAATTTCAAAAAGAGAATTTGTGAGATAAAGATTGATAATAAATTAATTGGAGATGAACTAAGAAATGAAGAGGTTGCATCAAAGGCCTCTGAATTAGCAAAAAATCCAAAAATTCGAAAAGAAATTGTTCAGATTCAAAGGAAAACATACGATGAGGATATTGGTCTAATAGCAGACGGCAGAGACATGGGAACAGTTATTTTTCCTGAAGCGATATTGAAAGTATTTTTGCAGGCTTCACCCGAAATTCGCGCAAAAAGGAGAGCTAAGCAGTTGAAAGAAAAGGGTATGAACGTTATCATGCACGACCTTTTAGAGCTTATTAAGCAGAGGGACGAAGAAGATACAAAAAGAAAATTTTCTCCCCTAAAACAGGCTGAAGAAGCATTGATGATAGATACTACAAATTTAAGTATCAAAGAGGTAGAAGATAAAGTTTTGGAATACTTTGAAAAATTATGACAGGAACAGCATTTGAAAAGTTATTAGACGAAAGTTTAACAACCTTAAACTTTGAGCAAGGAGCTTTAATTTCCGGAGTTATTGTAGATTTGACTTCTGATTGGGTGACAGTTCATGTAGGTTTGAAGTCAGAATCATTAATACCCAGATCAGAATTTTTAGCTGATGAGGTAGATAATGAACTTGCTATTGGCGACGAAGTTAAGGTATCCCTCGAAGCGGTTGAAGACGGTCATGGTTCAACTAGAGTTTCTAGAATAAGAGCAATGCATGACGAAAGCTGGAAGAATCTTGAAGAGGCCCTTGAAACGGGTTCTTTAATAAAAGGTTACATTTCAGGAAAAGTAAGAGGTGGCATGACTGTTGATGTAGCAGGTGTGAGAGCTTTTCTTCCTGGTTCACTAGTTGACTCAAGACCATTAGATAGTTTTGATCACCTAGAGAAAACCTTTCAAGATTTTAAAGTCATTAAACTTGATAAAGAAAAAAGTAATGTAGTACTCTCTAGAAAGGCAGTCCAAGAAGATCTAAATTCAGAAGAAAGAGAAAAATTATTTGCTACTATTCAAGAGGGAGCTCTAATTTCAGGAGTTGTCAAAAATTTAACTGACTATGGTGCTTTCATTGACTTAGGAGGCATAGATGGCTTACTTCATATTACTGACATAACTTGGAAAAGAATTAATCATCCTTCGGAAGTTCTTAGCATTGGTGAAAAGCTTGATTTCAAAGTAACAAATTTTGATACAGAAAAGTCTCGAATCTCGCTTGGTTTAAAACAACTTACTTCAGACCCTTGGGAGGATATCAAAGAAATTTTTCCAATAAACTCTGTGCACAAAGCCAAAGTGTCAAGCATTGCTGAATACGGGTTTTTTGCAGAATTAGATCCTAATACTGAAGGATTGGTTCATATCTCTGAAATTGATTGGACAAACAAAAGCATCCATCCATCAAAAGTTGTTTCTGTTGGTGATGAGGTAGATCTCATGGTTTTGGAAATCGATATTGAAAAAAGAAGGATTTCCTTAGGCATGAAACAATGTCAGGAAAATCCTTGGCTTACCTTCTCAGAAAATAACAGCCTAGGAGACGTCGTTAAAGGAGAAGTAAGGTCTATAACAGACTTTGGAATGTTTATTGGCTTAGATGGAAATATCGACGGCTTGGTGCATCTGTCAGATCTTTCTTGGAATCAATCTGAGGAAGAAGCTGTTAAATCCTTTTCCAAAGGACAAGAGGTTGAGGCTGTAATTCTAGGTATAGATCCCCATAAAGAGAGAATCTCTTTGGGTATCAAACAGTTATCAGAAGACGTTTTCGATACTTTTGCAAAAAATAATCCAAAAGGAACTGAGTTATCTGGTTCAGTAAGCTCCTTAGGCGAAGATAATGTATTTATTAGCTTAGCTGAGGATGTTATTGGAAAAATTAAACTAAAAGAGTTTAAGGATAATTTACCTTCGGAATGAGATAATATTTCATCTTTGGTAACCTCTATCGACAGAAAAAATAGACAAATCAATTTATCAATTTTTGCTCTTGAAAAATCTCAGGAGAAAGAGTTTATTAAAGAAAATATATCAAAAAATAAAAAAATTGAATCTGAGACAAAAACTTCAATTGGAGACCTTATTCAGGAAGAACTTGAAGATTCTCCTAAAGATTAGTGAAAAAATCTGATTTTATAATTTCCTTGTCAAAAAACTTAGTTGATTATAATGAAATAGATGTATCTCTGTCGGCAGATATTATTCAAAATGCAATCATCGAAGCTTTGAAAAAGAGAAAAAGAGTAGAGATCAGAGGTTTTGGCTCTTTTTCTGTCAGAGACAGAAAGTCAATAAGAGCAAGAAATCCTAAATCGGGAAATTCTATTGAACTTCCTAAAAGATCTATTCCTTACTTTAGAGCTTCAAAACTTCTCAAACAAAGAGTTAATTAACTTTATGTTAAAATAACCAAATGAAATATTTTTATTTCATAATTCTTATACTTTTAGTAGGTTCTCTTTTTGTCTTTACAAACTTGAATCACGAGATTATTAACGTAAATTTATTTTTTACAAACATTGAGGGCGTTACAAAGGGTTTTGCATTGGTATTTTCTTTATTAATTGGTGCTATTGTTTCCTTAATACTTCAGCTTCCTATTTTGCTTCGAAGAGGTAATAAAAATAAAGAAAAAAGTAGTAATGAAAGTTCAACCTAAACAGATTTTAGTTGCTTTAGACTACGACTCATTTAATCAGGCTGAACGTATATGTAATTTACTAAATCCAGACAAATTTAGAATTAAAGTTGGGAAACAGCTTTTTTCAGCCGAAGGTCCTAAAATTTTAGAAAAAATCCATAAACTTGGGTTTGAAATTTTTTTAGATCTAAAAATACACGATATTCCTAATACAGTTTATAAATCATTGCTGAATATATTTAATCTAAACGTTTGGATGACAAATATCCACTTGTTGGGCGGACAAGAGATGATTCAAGCTGCAAAACAAGCTCAAACTGAATCAAAAAGCAATTCCATTTTAGTAGGGGTGACTATCCTCACAAGTCTTAATGATGACCACTTAAAAGAAATCGGCTTTCAAGATGGAGTAAAAACTATCGTATCAAAGCTATCTTCACTAGCTAAAGCAGCACTCTTAGATGGAGTTGTTTGTTCTGTAGAAGAAGTAAAAAATTTAAAAAAAACCTTGGGAGATAATTTTCTCACTGTTACTCCTGGTATTCGCGTCGAAGCAAAAAAAGGAGATCAAAACCGGGTCGCAACCTTAGAAACTGCGTTAGAAAATAAAACAGACTTTATTGTTCTTGGACGAGAAATTACACATGCTAAAGATTCTAGTAAAATGATAAACAAAATTGAATCGTATATAATTTAGAAATGGAAAATAATTGGCACGTCGTTAAAGAAGATGATAGATATATTGTATTAGATAATAATTCTTTGAATAAATTAGTTCCTAGCATCACCAAACTTAATCCCAATAAAAGCACCTCTGGACATAAACATGCCGGACAAGAGGAAGTTTATGTCTTTTATAAAGGTAGAGGCATAATGCAGATAGACGACGCTAAATTTGAAGTAAAACAAGGAGACGTTATTCCTGTTCCAGATGGGGCTTTTCACAGAGTTTTTAACGATGAGAATGAGATCTTAGAGTTTGCTGCTATTTTCAATGGAGAAAGGCATACTGAAGATAAGCCAAAATAAAAAAGTTTCTTTTCTCAAAACTTTTAAACTGTTTCTCGTAAAACTTTTATTAATTTCCAGTTTTGCATATGCATCTTCTGGATTTCATGGAGTTGCATCAAGGCATCATATTGCTACAGATATAGGCTTAAAGGTTTTAAAAGATGGAGGCAATGCTATTGATGCCGCAGTAGCTGTCGGTTTTGCCTTATCGGTCGTTAATCCATCTGCTGGAAATCTTGGCGGAGGAGGTTTCATGCTAATTCATCTTTCGGAAAAAAATGAAACAATAGCTATTGATTACAGAGAAAGAGCTCCAATTCAGTCATCAGAGAAAATGTTTCAAGATCAAGACGGAAATGTAATTAATGGCCTAAGTCTAAACTCAACTTTAGCTTCTGGAGTTCCTGGCACAGTATCTGGTATGTTTTACGTTTCTGAAAAATTTGGAATAAAAAATATTAAATCACTTATAAAGCCATCCATTGAGATAGCTAAAAAAGGTTTTGTTCTTTCAAAATTTCAAGCAAGCAATTTAAATAAATACAAAGAAAAGTTTTTAAAAAACCCCGAGGCTAAGGAAATTTTCACTAGACCTGAGGGTTTTGCAGAAGGAGATATTTTGATTCAAAAGAACCTTGCTAACACCTTATCAAGAATTGCTAAAAACGGTAAGGAAGAATTTTATTTAGGTGAAACAGCAAAAAAAATATCCTCCTTTTATAAAAAAAATAAAGGTATTTTGAATTTTGAAGACCTTAAACAATATGAGTTGAGAGTTTTGAAGCCAGTTTGCGGTAATTATCGTGTATACAGAATTTGCTCAATGCCTCCTCCGAGTTCTGGGGGGATAGCGCTCATACAAATGCTTAACATTTTAGAGAATCTTGACATTGATAAGTTTCAGCATAACTCAGAAAAATATTTAATGAATTTAATTTCAGCAATGGACTATGCATTTTTTGATAGAGCAAAATACCTTGGAGATCCAGATTTTTTTAATGTTCCTCAGGAGTTACTTATTTCAAAACAATATGCAAAAGATATTTCAACAAAAATTAAAAACAAAGAAGAACTTCACAAAATAAATATTACGGTTTCTGAAAGCGAGGAAACAACTCATTTTTCTATTGTAGACAAATGGGGGAATGCAGTTAGTAATACTTATACCCTTAACACTGCATACGGGTCAGGTATTGTTCCAACGGGTACAGGAATATTGATGAATAACGAAATGGATGATTTTTCTTCTAAACCAGGATATCCAAATGTGTATGGCTTGATAGGATCAGAAGCAAACAAAATTGAACCAAAAAAAACGCCTTTGTCTTCTATGACGCCTGTTATTGTGTTCAAAGAAGACAGGCCTTTTTTAGTGACAGGCTCTCCTGGTGGGTCAACAATTATCACATCTGTTCTGCAAGAGCTTTTAAACGTTCTTGATTTTAATATGTCTCTATCAGAATCATCAAAGAAAAGTAAAATACACTTTCAGCATTTACCCGATATAGTGTTTTATGAAAAATTAGATGATGAAACTTTAAAAAGTTTAAAAACAAAAAAAAGAATGCTTCAAAGAAAACTTGGAGAAATCCATTCGATCTTGGTGGATGAAAATTATATTGAAGCATTTTCTGATAATAGAAGACCTGATGGAAAAGCGAGCACAATTCAAAACTGACAAATTAATATTGAACAGGAATTCAGAGCTTCCTGAATCTCCCGGTGTATATAAATTTTTTAATTCGAGAAATGAGATTTTATATATTGGAAAAGCTAAAAATATCAAAAAGAGGGTAAAAAGCTATTTAATAAAAACCAAAGGTGAGGGAAAAAGAATTTCAAGATTAAAGTCTAGCATTAAATTTGTAGAAACAATTATTACCAAAAGTGAATCTGATGCATTAATTCTTGAGCAAGGGTTGATTTCGAAAATTAGACCACCATTTAATATTCAATTTAGAGATGATAAGTCTTACCCGGCAATTCATTTAACTACAAACCAAAAATATCCGGCAATTTATGTTTCAAGGCAAAAAAATACTGAAAATACTATTTTTGGTCCTTTTGCAAATGTTGGAGCTATGAGACTAAATGTCAGTTTGATTAGATCAACTTTCAAATTGAGAAATTGTAAGGATATAAATTTTAAAAACCGATCTCGCCCATGTATTGAGTATCAAATGAATAGATGCTCGGCCCCCTGTGTTGGATATATCTCTGAGAAGGATTATTCAATGGAAGTTAAAAATGCCATCAATTTTCTTTCTGGAGAGTCAAAAAACATCATCAATGATTTAAATCATAGAATGGATTTTTATTCAAAAAAAGAAGATTATGAGAGAGCCATTATTTACAGAGATAAGATTCAATCTATAAGAGATACACAAAAAAAACAAAATGTTTTAACAGGATTTGATGAGTTAGACGTTATAGCATTTAAAAAAAATAGATTTACCAGTTGCGTAAGTGTTTTGAGAGTAGAAAGTGGATGGATTACTAGTTCGCAAAACTTTTATCCTGACAATAATCAAGACCTTTCCGAAAAGGAAATGATGTCTATTTTTTTGGAGAGTTACGTAACAAGTAATAAAAAAAGAAAAGAAATAAATTTATTGTTTGTAGGCTCAATCTTAAAAGAAACCTTCGAATTCTTAGAAGGTTTAGATTTCCCTAAAATAAATATTTTTAGAAAAACAAAGAAAAATGAAAATCTAATTGAAATTTGTTCTTCTCAGGCCGAAGATGCTTTGAAAAGAAATAATAATTATTTTTGGATAACAAAGGCATTTGAAGACTTAAAGGATTTCCTTTCATTACATGAAATTAACAGAGTCGAAGCCTTTGATGTAAGTCACACATCCGGCAAGCAAGTCTCTGCATCTTGCGTGGTAATGAATAAAGATGGTCCTGATAAAAAGAATTATAGAATTATGAATATAAAAAATGATTTAAATGATGATTACGTTGCTTTATCGGAAGCAATTTTCAGGAGGTGCAAAAACTTGTTGAAAAATAAAATGAGTTTGCCGGAGGTTATTTTGATCGATGGTGGGAAGGGACAACTCAATAAAGTAAAAAATCTTATTAATAATGAACTTAAAGAAAAGATTACTTTCATTTCTATTTCAAAAGGACCAAATAGAAAAGAAAAATATGATTTTTTACATTTCGGTGAAAAAAAACAAGAATTAAAAAAATCTGAAAAGATTTCAAAGCTTTTACAATTACTTAGAAACGAATCTCATAGATTCGCTTTAAACCATCATAGAAGGAGAAGATCAAAAAAACTTCTAAAATCAGATTTAGATAATATCAATGGATTAGGTCCAACTTTGAAATTAAATCTAATAAGATTTTTTGGGGGAGTAGACAAGGTTGTGGATGCATCTATAGAGGAATTAGAAACTGTTCCTGGTATTGGAAAAGCTAAAGCTAGACATATACATAGCCATATCAGAAGAACATGACTTTACCAAACCTATTGTCTATCTCTCGAGTTTTTTTATTAATTCCGATTATTTTTCTTTTTGAGAAAGAATTGTATGTTCTTGCGTGTATTTTTTTTATTGTTGCGTCCTTAACAGATTTTTTTGATGGATACATCGCAAGAAAAAGAAACTTGGAATCTGATCTTGGTGGTTTATTAGATTTATTGGCGGATAAACTTTTTGTTTCGATTTTGTTGATTTGGTTCTGCTTCAATTTAGATAGTCTTTTGATTTTAATCTCTACAATATTAATCGTTTCAAGAGAGATTATAATAAGCTATGTAAGACTATTTTTAATTTCTACTTCAAATAAAATCTCAGATATCAAATCTGATATTTATGGAAAGCTTAAAACAACCTTTCAAATGATTTCTTTAGGCTTTCTTCTGATTTCTTCATTGCTACCGCCTTTATTATATGACGCTTCTTTAATTTTAATTTTTTTTAGTGCGTTATTGTCGTGGTATTCCTTATTAAAGTATTTAAATAAATGGATAGTTTGATACTTTTATATAAAATGGCTTTTCGGCTGAGTGGCAGAGTGGTCATGCAGCGGATTGCAAATCCGTCTACGCCGGTTCGATTCCGACCTCAGCCTCCATTTTTAATTTATTAAAGCCTTTTTATAAGAATAAATCATTTTGAAAATTAGAGATGGTTAAAGAAGATTTCTTCGATGTATAATTGTTCTTTAGCCCAGGTGGTGGAATTGGTAGACACAAGGGACTTAAAATCCCTCGAAGGCGACTTCGTGCCGGTTCAAGTCCGGCCCTGGGTACCACAAAATATATTTTATGAATCCAAATTTATCACTTAAAGAAATACACAAGTGATCCGATAAATATCCTCTTCTTAAATAAAATTTGAAAGGTAAAGCTTGTATAATGATAATTCGTCTTTATGTTCTTTAATCCAATATAAAAGTGATTATTTCAGTTGTAAGTGGTGGCTTTGATCCTATTCATAGTGGTCATATCGAATACATAAAAGAAGCAAAGAAAATAGGCGAAAAACTTATAGTTGCACTCAATAGTGACAATTGGCTTATTGAAAAAAAAGGTAAATATTTCCTCCCTTTTAAAGAGAGGAAGGTAATTTTAGAGTCTTTAGTTTTTGTAGATGAAGTTATTGGTTTTGAAGATGATGAATTTGGAAGTTGCAAAAATGCTTTAAGATTTCTAAAGAAAGAATACCCTGAAGATAAAATAATATTTTGCAATGGTGGAGACAGAACCAATTCAAATATACCTGAACAAGATATAGACAATATTGAATTTAAATTTTCAGTTGGAGGTGACATTAAAAAAAATTCCTCAAGTTCTATTCTAAAAGATTGGACCTTTCCTAAAGAAAATAGACTCTGGGGAGAATTTTACAATCTTTATTCAAACCCAAATTTAAAAGTAAAAGAATTAATTGTTTTTCCTAAACAAGGGATGAGCTTTCAAAGGCACTTTCATAGAAATGAACTTTGGTTTATAAGTGAGGGATCTTGCATTGTGAATTACAGTAAATCTGAAGAATCCGATAAAAAAGAATATCAATTGAATAAAGACGATACATTTCAGGTTAAAAAAAACGAATGGCATCAAATAATTAATCCGTTCGACGAGAAATGCAAAATAATAGAGATTCAATATGGAGACAAAGTTGACGAATCTGATATCGAAAGGCTCTACTATTTTGAAGGAAATAATAATAACTAAATGTCTATCAGAACTTTTTTTAAAAGAAAATTTAGAAAAAAGAAGCCTTTATATTATCTGAATGACCCAGAAGGTCTTGATTTTCTGGACGAAGAACTTTCTAAAACTAATATCCTTGGCTTGGATACAGAGTTTGACTGGCGAACCACTTATTTTCCAAAACTATCTTTGATTCAGATTACTGCAAATTCTAAATTATTTCTCATTGATTGTTTGGATGTAGACGCATCAAAAATTTTAAAAAAATATCTTGAAAATAATTCTTACCTTAAAGTTTTTCACTCCGTAAGAAGTGATGCTACTGTTTTGAGTAAGTGTCTCAATATCAATACTTTAAATGTTTTTGATATACAAGTTGCTGATCGTCTTCTTCAAAATTCAGATGTAAGGTCTTATGGAAAAATTGTCAAAAGTTTTTTAGGAATAGAATTGAAAAAATCTGAAACAAACTCTAACTGGCTCAAAAGGCCGTTGTCAGAAAATCAAATCCAATATGCTTTTGAGGACGTTGATTTCTTGTTAGAAATTTATTCGTCTCAAAAAAAGAAGTTAAAAAAGCAAGGGAACTATAATGAGGTGCTATCAAGATCAGAACAGGAGGCTACATTAGGAAATTCCTCTTTAAAAAAATTAAGATTAAAAAAATTAAATAAAAAGCTTTCTTTGAAAGATCGGAAAATCTTTCTTTGGAGAGAAGAAATGGCAGAAAAAGATAACGTTCCTCCAACTTATATAGTTAAAGATAAGTATTTAAAAAAATTATCTAAAATTGAAATGAAAGGCGAATTTAGTAAAAAAGAAATAATGAAGATAATTGGAAATTCAAGAATTACAGAAAATTTTATTAGTGAATTCTCATGATCTTTTTTTGGTTACTATATTTTTGTATATCAATAATTATTTCAACTTCGTTAATAAAATTATTTGATAGTAAAACTCTAAGAGTTTTGGTCTTTAGTACCTCTTTTTCCCTGATGAATACGATTTGGTTCAGAGGTCCTGGAGAAGAATTTTTGGCGCCTATTCTCTCTATATTTCTTCTTGAGCAATCAATTTTAGAAAGTCATGGTTTATCTAGAATTATTAGGCCATTTTTATTTGTAGCGGTTTCCACCGCAATTGTTTCATTTTTCTTTATTAAGAAAAAACCTAAAAGTTAATAACTTTAGGTTGAATTTTTTTTAAATTAAACATCCCAATCTGATTCTTACCTTTCATAAATCCTGCGCATTCTCCAGGGTTAAAAATCACGCAACTATCTTTGGATTCAAGTCTAAATCTATGTGTATGGCCATGAAGAATAATGTCACTTCTAGCAATCATATCTTCGTCAATTAAATCTGGATGATGCAAGACAGAAATTACTTTATCTGAAATATTAAGTGTATGAGGCTCTTCAAAAATATTACAGTCAAAATCCTTTGCAGCAAGCTCAAGTCCGTTTTTTTCTTGAATATCATTATTTCCAAGCACAGCAATTAAAGGACAATTTAGATCTTGAAATGCTATCAGTGATTTTGGAAGGGATATGTCTCCAGTATGTACTACTAGATCTGCTCTATTTTCGTTGAAAAGAGAGCAGATATTCTTGATGTTTTTGAGATTATTATGCGTATCTCCTGTTACGCCAATAATCACAGAATTAGACTTTTTCTAGAATATGAATACCGCAGGCAGTTCCAAGTCCAATAACACGAGTCATTCCTAATCTTGCCCCTTCGACTTGTCTTTCTCCAGCTTCACCCCTTAAATGGGTACAAACCTCATAAATGTTAGCAATTCCTGTCGCACCAAGAGGATGACCTTTTGACAATAATCCTCCAGATACATTCACAGGAACCTTTCCTCCTAATTCAACATGACCTTCATCAATCATTTTTCCAGCTTCTCCGTCTTTACATAGACCAAGATTTTCATAATGAAGCATTTCTGCAGTTGCAAAACAGTCATGAAGCTCTACTAGATTTATATCCTCAGGTCCAACGCCAGCCATTTCATAAGCTTGTTCGGCAGCTAATCTCGTACAAGCATTTACGTCAGGCATAACGAGATCTCTGTCTGTATAAGGATCACTTGCCATTGCTGAAGCTCTCACTTTAACTGCTCTTTGCATACCTAGCTCTTTCGCTTTTTTTTCAGATACAAGAACAGCAGCAGCAGAACCATCAACATTAACTGAACACATAAGTTTCGTGTTTGGATAAGAAATCATCTCTGCATTCATCACTACATCTAAAGGAGTCTCTATTTGGTACATCGCTTTGGGGTTCATTGTCGAGTGATGATGATTCTTAACAGAAATTTTTGCGAACTGTTCGAATGTAGTTCCATGTTCTTTAGAGTGCTCCATTCCTGCTTCAGCAAATACACACGGCATAGTTCCAGAACCCAGTAAACCCTCTTTAGGGATTCCATCACCACCTCCAGCACCACCTAACAAACCTTTACCCATTTGTTCTACACCAACAGCTAAAACAACGTCATACATTCCTGCTTTAATTGACATCCAAGCTTCTCTAAAAGCGGTTGCTCCAGTAGCACATGCATTTGCACAATTAACGACAGGAATTCCTGTTTGTCCTATTTCTTGTAAGATTCTTTGCCCAACCATGGCATTCGCTTGACCAAGATTACCGCAGTACATGGCTTGCATGTCTTTTATTGTTAAGCCTGCGTCATCTAATGCCATTAAAGCAGCTTCAGCACCAATATTCGGGACTGATCTATCCGGAAATCTTCCGAATTTGATCATATCAACTCCTAATACATACACATCACTCATAATATATCTCCTAAATTTAGTATATTTTAAGCTGGTTCAAAGAAATAACTCAAGTAAGAGTTACCATCTTTATCTTTCCTGCCTAAAGCATCTTGGTAAGTAAGCTTTACTTTCATACCAAAATTTATTTTTTTCGGATCTGGTTCAATATTGATAAGATTTCCTTTTACAGTTCCACCCCCATCTAAATCGACTATTGCTGAAACATATGGCACATCGATTCCTGGAAAAGATCTGTAAACAACTGAAAAAGAATGTAAAACCCCTGTTTCTTGAAGTTTAACTACTGACATTTTATCTCTAGTAAAACATTTTGAGCAGACAGATCTCTCACCTAAAAATACTGCACCACAATTTTCACATTTGTGACCTTCTAAGTATGGCTCTCCATCATCAGGTATCTTAAGATAATCTACTGCAGGTAAACTTTTTTCTGTCACTTGTTCATCTCCCTTTTTAAAAGTACATTGAAACAAAAAAAGTTAGAAATTTAAACATTTAAATTATGAGTATTTGGGGCGGTATTACCGGAGGGCTATTAGGTTTTGTAGTTTTGGGACCTATAGGAGCTTTAGTTGGAAGTGTTATTGGATCGAATTTATCTTCTCGTTCTAAAAGAAAAAGGCTAAATAATTTTGATAAGCAAGTTGCTTTTTTCGCTGCGTTATTTGCATGTTTAGCAAAAATTGCAAAAGCTGATGGAAGAGTAGATGAGAGTGAAATAAAAAAGATAGAAGAAATAATTTCAATCAAATTAAACTTAAACAAAGAACATAGAAAATTTGCAATAAATATTTTCCAAAAAGCTAAAGATGATAATGTTTCTTTTGAATCTTACGCATCAAACATCTATCAAATTTTATCTTCAAGTCAAAACTCACTTTTAGTTTTTTATGAAATTCTTTTTGAATTAGCACTTGCAGATGGAATCCTACATCCAAAAGAAGACGAATTATTAAAAAAAATACCTAGGATATTTAGATTTGATAAAAATGTTTATAAATCTCTATACGAGAAATATGTCGATCAAAATAGAAACTATTATGAAGTACTGGGATTGAGTGAAAACAGCTCTTTTTCGGAAATTAAAAAAGCTTATTTAAAAAAAAGAAAAGAATTTCATCCAGATACTTTAATTGGAAAGGGACTTCCTGAGGAATTTATTGGAAAGGCTAAGGAAAAATTTATAGAAATCCAAGAAGCTTATGAAGAATTAGAAAAAAGATTTCAAAAATGATAATTTAGCTTTATGAATTTGATGAAAAATATATTATTTAGAATTGATGATATTTTAAAGGGATTTGCCAATTTAGATTTTTTACTTCTTCTTTTTGTGAGAATTTATCTTGCTTTTACTTTTTGGAGAGCAGGAACTTCTTCTAATAAATTATCTTGGAACGATGGTTTGCCGATGGTTAATCCTAGATTTGTAGAATTTTTGGGTCCAGATGGTTCTGATAATCTGAACTTTATTTTTCCAACTTTTTTTGCCTGGCTTGTAATTCTTGCTGAGGCCGGAGGAGCCATTCTATTATTACTAGGGCTGTTTACTAGATGGGCTTCCGTTCCGATTATCTTAGCGATGTTTGTCGCAGCTTATTTTCATTATCCTAATGGATGGAACGCAGACGCAGGCGGATACGAAATGGCTGCGACTTATATATTAATTTTGGCTATCCCCTTAGTCTATGGTGGAGGAAATTATCTTTCTCTCGATTATTGGGTAAGAAGAAATTAAGTGATCGAGAAGGGCACAATTTCTCAAGAACCTTTCTTGGGGATTCTGAAGGTTTTAGAGGAGGCTGAGGCCTTGAATCTTGTAGATTGGAATGCTATGAACATCGCAACGGTAGACGATGAAGGTCAACCAAGTTCAAGAGTAGTTCTTTTAAAAAAATTATCTGAGGAAGGCTTGGTTTTTTATACAAATTACAATAGTAGAAAAGGAAGCGAAATACATTTGAATAACAAAGTAGCAGTTAATTTTTGGTGGAGAGAATTAAAAAAACAAATAAGAATAGAAGGGTTAATCTCAAAAGCTTCTAAAGAAGACTCAGATGATTATTTTGATTCTAGACCTATCAAATCAAGAGTTTCGGCAATTATTTCAAATCAAAGCTCCGTAATATCTTCTTATGAAGATCTTAAGAAAGAAATAGACGAATATTTAGAAAAAAACGACGAATCCTCAATTAAGAGGCCAGATCATTGTGGTTTATACATTTTAGTTCCGCATTCGGTAGAATTTTGGCTTGAACGAGACAACAGGACTCACGAAAGAAGAAAATATTTCTTAGATGAGAATGGCTGGAATAGTTGCCTTCTCTCTCCTTAAGATTTTGCTATAATAGACTGGTTTTTAAGGCCCCTCGTATAGGTCATATTTATGATAACGGTAACTCTTCCTGATAACTCAAAAAAAACTTACAACGAACCTATTTCCATAGATGATGTAGCTACAGATATTGGTAAAGGCTTATTTAAAGCAACAGTAGCTGGAAAAATAGACGGTGTTCTCAAAGATGGGTCGGATTTAATAGAAAAAGACTGTTCTTTAGAAATTATCAGAAATGTCGATCAAGAGGGGATAGAAATAATTAGGCACTCATGTGCCCACCTATTTGGTCATGCAATAAAACAGCTTTATCCAGAAGCAAAAATGGCTATTGGCCCTGTTATTGAAGATGGTTTTTATTACGACATTGATTTGGAACATAAACTGTCTGAATTTGAGCTGGGAGAGATCGAAAATAGAATGAAAGAACTCGCTTCAAAAGAGTATGCAGTAATTAAGAAGATAGTATCCAAAAATGAAGCAATAAAAGTTTTTAAAGAAAGAAAAGAGGATTACAAACTTAAAATTGTCGATGATATTCCTGAAGATGAAATTATCGCTCTATACTTTCATGAGGAATATATTGATATGTGTAAAGGCCCTCATGTGACTTCAATGAGGCACCTAAAAAGCTTTAAGTTATTGAATGTATCAGGAGCTTACTGGAGAGGAGACTCAAAAGGGAAAATGCTTCAAAGAATCTATGGAACCGCTTGGAATACAGAGAAAGAACTTAAACAATACATCTCTAATATTGAAGAAGCTTCAAAAAGAGATCACAGAAAACTAGGACAAAAATATGACTTGTTTCACTTTCAAGAAGAAGCTCCTGGGATGGTTTTTTGGCATCCAAAAGGCTGGACTATTTTCAGAATCTTGGAAGACTACATTAGAGAAAAACTGAAAATTTCAGGATATGAAGAAATAAAAACTCCGGAAGTCGTAGACAGAAAACTTTGGGAGAAATCTGGCCATTGGGATAAATATCGAGAAAATATGTACATTACTGAAATAGATGAAGAGCATGCCAATGAAAAAAGGGTCAATGCACTTAAACCAATGAGTTGCCCTTGTCATGTTCAAGTTTACAACCAAGGTCTAAAATCTTATAGAGATTTACCAATAAGGTATTCTGAGTTTGGTTCTTGTCATAGATACGAACCATCCGGAACCTTGCATGGTTTGATGAGAGTCAGACAAATGACTCAGGATGATGGGCATATATTTTGTTCAGAAGATCAAATTGAAGAAGAGGCGGGGTCTTTTATAAAGATTCTGTCAAACATTTATAAAGAATTAGGTTTTGATAAATTAGACATCAAGTTATCAACTAGACCAGAACAAAGGGTAGGAACTGATGAAATTTGGGACAAGGCAGAAAAAGCTTTAGAGGCAGCCATTGCTAGTCAAAATATATCCTATGAGATTGCTGAAGGAGATGGTGCTTTTTATGGGCCTAAAATAGATTTTGTCTTAACAGATGCTTTGAATAGAGAATGGCAATGCGGCACCTTGCAAGCAGATTTTAATATGCCTGAAAGATTAGATGCTTCTTATGTGGGAAAAGATGGTGAAAGACATATTCCAGTAATGTTACATAGAGCTTTCTTGGGTTCTTTTGAAAGATTTATCGGAATTCTTATTGAACAATATGCTGGAGACTTCCCAGTTTGGCTGGCTCCAATACAGGCAGTTGCAATAAACATTTCCGAAAAACATGCAAAAAAAACAGAAGAAATTACAAATATTCTTAAAAAGAGAGGTTTTAGAGTAAATTCGGACTTGAGGAATGAGAAAATCACTTATAAAATCCGCCACCACTCTATGCAAAAAGTTCCCTACATCATAGTTTTGGGTGATAAGGAAATCGAATCATCGACGTTAGCAATTAGAGACAGGTCAGGATCTGATCTAGGTACTATGTCGATTGAAGCATTTAGTGATATTTTAAACAAAAAAATTGAGTCTAAGGAGGTTTGATTGGTATACAAAAGATTTCTTTCTTTTTCTGCTAAGTAATTATGGCTTTAGCAAAAAGAAATTACAAAAAAGAAAATAAACAACCGGTAAACAAGTTTATTAAAGCTGAAAAGGTTAGATTAATTTCAAGTTCAGGGGAACAGTTAGGCATAAAAAAAATCGAAGATGCTCTTCAGATTGCATCTAAAGAAAATTTAGACCTAGTTCAACTCAATGATGATAAAGATACGCCTGTTTGCAAGCTTATGAATTATGGTAAACACTTATTCGATAAGAAAAAGCAGAAATCTGCCTCAAAAAAGAAACAAAAGAAAACACAAGTCAAAGAGGTAAAATTCAGACCAGGTACAGAGGAAAATGATTATCAAATTAAGCTAAAGAAAATCATTAAATTTTTAGATGAAGGAGACAAAGCAAAAATAACCATGAGATTCAGAGGAAGAGAGATGGCTCACCAAAACATTGGATTAGATCTGCTAAAAAGGGTAGAAGAAGATCTCAATGGATTAGGGTCCGTAGAACAAGCACCACTATCAGAAGGAAGACAGCTTGTTATGTTATTATCCCCTGCAAAATCTAAGTAGGAAATCATGCCAAAGATTAAAGTTCATAGCGGAGCCGCAAAAAGATTCAAAAAGACTGGTTCTGGATTAAAAAGGAAGCAAGCCAATAAAAGACATATTTTAACAAAGATGTCTTCAAAATCTAAAAGGCAGCTTAGAGGAACCACAGCTCTTGCAGATGGCGATGAAAAATTAGTAAAAAGAATGTTTAGGGAGAGATCATAGTGGCAAGAGTTAAAAGAGGAGTAGAATCTCGAAGAAAACACAAAAAAGTTTTAAAACTTGCTAAGGGTTATAGAGGCGCAAGAAGTAGAACCTTTAAAGTTGCTAAACAAGCCGTTACCAGGGCTGGACAATACGCTTATAGAGACAGAAGAGTGAAAAAAAGAGACTTTAGGTCTTTGTGGATTATAAGAATTAATGCAGCTGTCAGAGAAAATGGCCTCACCTATAGTAAATTTATGTCCGCTTTAAAGAAAATGAATATAGATTTAGATAGGCGCGTTCTTGCAGAATTAGCAGTTGAGGATAGCGAAGCTTTTTCAAATTTAGTATCTCTTGCTAAGGAAAATGCAGCATAATGAAGCATGGATTTAGATGCTTTAAAGGCAGATCTTAAAAAAGATTTTTCAGAGATTAGCTCCCAAGAAGAATTAAACATTCTTAAAGTTAAATACTTGGGCAAGAAAGGCCACATTTCAGAACTTTCAAAAAATATAAAAAATCTTTCAAAAAAGGATAGACCCGAATTTGGAAAAGCAATCGGTGAGCTAAGAAAATTATGTGAAGAAAATATATTTACTGCTCAAGAGAAAATCGAAGCTTTTTCAATCAAAGAATCTCTCGAAAAAGAGCAAATTGATATTACTCTTCCTGGTTCCTTCAAGTCACAAGGAAAGCTTCACCCTTTAACAGTTACAACTTTAAAAATAACAGATTTTTTTTCTGCCCAAGGTTACCTCATTGAAGATGGCCCAGAGATAGAAAGCGATTATTATAATTTTGATGCTCTTAATATTCCTTTAGATCATCCTGCAAGAGATATGCATGACACTTTTTATTTGGATAATGGAGATTTATTAAGAACACATACATCTCCAGTTCAAATTAGAGCTATCGAAAAGAGAGGGGCGCCTCTAAAGATTATTTGCCCAGGTAAAGTTTATCGAAGTGATGCAGATAAAACCCATACTCCAATGTTTCACCAAATTGAAGGTCTGGTAATTAGTGAAAATGTAAATTTCGGTCACCTCAAGAACGAGATCATGACATTCATTGACTTTCTATTTGGTCCTGAAACAAAAGTAAGATTCAGGCCATCATATTTTCCTTTCACAGAGCCTTCTGCGGAGGTTGACATAATGGACAAAAAAACCAAAAAATGGCTTGAAATTATGGGTTGTGGATTGGTGCACCCAAAAGTTATTGACATGGCGGGACTGAATTCAAAACAACTTTCTGGTTTCGCATTTGGAATGGGAATTGAGAGGATGGCAAAACTTTTATATGAGTTAGAAGATATGCGTTCTTTATTTACAAACGATTTAAAATTTTTATCACAGTAAAAAATGAAAATTCTTTATTCAAGATTATTAGAGGCTATAAATTCTAAGCCTAAAATTGATAATCTTTGCAACGACTTAACAATGATTGGCATAGAAGTCGACGGTATAGAATCATTACAAGGAGATAAAGTAATCGATTTTGATTTAACTCCAAACAGAGGAGATTGTTTTTCTGTCAAAGGTTTAGCAAGAGATTATTGTGCTTTTAAAAACAAGAAATTTGTTTCTTCTCAATCTTTTTCTTTCAAAGGAAAAAATGAATTTAAAAAAAACATCAAGTTGTCTGCCTCCGATGCATGTTCTGCTTACTCTGCAGTTTCGATATCTAATCTGAAATATAAGAAAAAGTTCCCTCAAAATATCAAAAAAAGCTTAAAGGCATCTGGAATTCAATCCATTCATCCTCTGGTAGATATTATTAATTTTGTGATGTTGGAGAAAGGACAACCTATGCATGTATTTGATCAGGATAAGATAAATGGCAATATTGAAGTAAGGTTTGCAAAGCCAAAAGAAACTCTAGAAATTCTTGGCGAGAAAAAATTAAAATTAACTTCAGATTGTTTAGTCATTGCCGATGAAAAAGAGCCAATTGCATTTGCTGGAATCTCAGGTGGGATAAATCATTCAGTAACAAAAACAACGAAAAACTTCATTATTGAATCTGCCTTTTTTGCACCTACAGCCATAAAGGGTAAAGCTAGAAGATACGGCTTCCAAACTGATGCCTCGCAAAGATTTGAAAGAGGCGTAGACTTCGAACTTCACGAGGAGGCTCTGAGAGAGGTTATTGTTTTAACAAAGGATATTTTTGATGCAGATGTTTCAGAAATTAAAACTAAGAAAAATAAATACTTTCCAAGAAAAAAAGCAATAAGCATTTCTCTTAATGACATAAAGCAAAAACTTGGAGTCTCGATAAGTGAAAACTTTCTTATTTCTACCTTAAAAAGACTCGAAATAAAATTATTGAAAAAAACTAAATCCATTTTTGTATTCGAAGTCCCCAGCCATAGATTTGATTTGTCAATCAAAGAGGACCTTATTGAGGAGATCGCAAGAATGATTGGCTATGACAATTTATCTCAAATAAAGTCTGATCCTGTTTCGCAGAATTATGAAATATCTAAATATGATCTTCTTAATGCAATCAAAGTATTCATGAAGAACAAAGGATTTTTCGAGGTCATTAATTATTCTTTTTTAGAAGAGAAAGTTTTAGAAAATTTAAATATCAGTGAAAATAGTATTTCTCTTAAAAATCCCCTTAATAATTCATTGAGTACGCTCAGAACTTCTTTGCTTCCAAGTCTAGCAGCGAATTTAGAATTCAACCTAAATAGAGGACAAAACTATCTAAAATTGTTTGAAATTGGAAAAACGTTTTCCAAGAAAAATCCAAGGGAATCTCTCAACTTAGCTGCATTGCTTTATGACAATGAAAAAATGAAAAATTGGAACTCCAATCAAGATTTGGATTTTTATCATCTCAAAGGAATCATTGAGGATTTAGCTGTTGAGTTTAGACTCAGTGATCTCTCTTGGAAAAAAACAACAAATGATTTGCTTCACCCATATGCTTCGGCAGATATTTTTCAAAAAAGTAAAAAAATTGGTTCTGTTGGAAGTCTCAATCCAAAGTATCTAAAAAAAATAGATCTTGCCAAGCCTTTTTACTATTTTGAATTAAAAATTGATTCTCTCCATCGTAAAAATTTAGAGAAATTAACTTCTTCATCTATTTTTCCTACTTCTCAAAGAGATTTTTCCTTTGAAGTTGATAAAAAAATCTCCTATGAACAGATAGAAAATTGCATTAAGACTTCCTCAAAATCGTATTTACAAAGTTTAAGAATCTTTGATGTCTATTCAGGTAAAAATATCGACCAAGAGAAAAAGAGTATTGCCATAAGAATTACTTGGGGTTCAAATAAAAAGACTTTATCAGAAGATGAGATAACACAAGAAACAAGCCTAATTATTTCTGGTTTGGAAAGAAAACTTAAAGCTATTTTGAGATAAATGACACTAACGAAAGCTGACATTATCAATATTCTAAGAAAGCAGATAGGTCTTCCAAAAAAAGATTGTTTGAAGATAGTAAATGCTTATTTTGAAGAAATTAGCAGAGGACTTGAAAGAGAAGAAGAAGTTAAGATTCCTAAATTAGGAAACTTTTTTGTGAAACATAAAAATAGCAGACCTGGAAGAAATCCCAAGACTGGTGAGCCTTTTGAAATTTCTGATAGAAATGTAGTATCTTTCAGAGCGTCAAAAAAACTAAGAGAATTACTTTAAAATTGCAAATTGATTTAAACAATTTACCCGATCAAAAATACTTCACGATGGGAGAAGCAAGCAAGATTTTATCGGTAAAAGATCATGTTTTAAGATATTGGGAAAAGTCTTTTAAACAGTATTTTGCAGTTGAAAGAATATCCAGTAGAAGAATGTTCCAAAAAAAAGATTTAATAACTTTCTTGAAAATCAAAGAGATGACCGATAAAGGTTTAAATATAAAGGCAATAAAAAAAGTTTTAGATCAAGGCGATTTTTCTCTTAATTTAGATATCGAAGTTGTTGAATCTCTAAAAGAAATTCTTAAGATACTCAAAACATAACGGGGTGTAGCGCAGCCTGGTAGCGCACTTGACTGGGGGTCAAGTGGTCGTGGGTTCAAATCCCGCCACCCCGACCAAACTTATTTCTTTAAAAAAATTTTGCGCATGATTTTAATTTCAAATAATCTTTTTTTGAGAGATTAAAAAACATAAAATAACTTACATGAATAAAAATTATCAAATCATTTTATATGGAGCAACAGGATTTACCGGAAAACTTTGTGCTGAATATTTTAGAGAAAACTACCCAGATCTTAACTGGGCAATAGCCGGCCGAAATAAAAATAAATTAGAAGCATTAAAATCAGAACTAAATTTAGACTGTGACATTTTTGTTGCTGATTCTGATGACTATGAAGCAATTAAAAATTTTGTAAAACAAACTAAGGTAGTTCTTTCTGCAGCAGGTCCATTTGCCAGATACAGCACAAAAGTTGTTGAAGCTTGTGTGGAATGCAAAACTCATTACACAGATATAACTGGAGAAAATCATTGGGTTAAGGGCCTAATTGATAGGTTTCATGAAAAGGCAGCATTAGATGGAACGAGAATAGTACCTTCTTGCGGGTATGATTCTATTCCCTCTGATTTGGGAGTTTATTTTTCGGTTACAAGATCCAACCAACCAGTTAATCATGTAACGGTTTATCATTCTGCAAAAGGTGGAGCTAGTGGCGGCACAACTGAAACTATGTTCACTATGGGCCCTCTCCCTAAGGAGATGAGAGATCCTTTCCTATTAAATCCAAAGGATAGTGTTTCTGAAACTCAAAAAAGGAAAAGTTTGGATAATTTTTCAGTAAAACCAATTCCGGGTACAGATGCATTTTCTGGAATGGGTTTAATGGCTTTCGCAAATACTCGCGTAGTAAGAAGAAGTTCTGCTCTATTTGATTTGAATCAAAAATCTTATGGACCAGATTTTACTTTCAAAGAACTAGGAAGCTATCCATCAAAAGCAGCGGCAAGAATAACTTCTTTTGTATTAATGTCTGCTTTTTTAGTCATTGCAACTCCTTTAAGGTATCTAGTGAGACCTTTATTGCCAAAACCTGGGGATGGGCCTGATAAAGAAGCCAGAGATAATGGCTGGGTTAGAGGGGTATTCATTGCAGAGCTAGAAGATGGTAGTGAAAAACGTTTCGAAATTTATGGTTCTGGAGATCCAGGATACAAATCAACTTCTAAGATGGTTTGTGAGGCAGCTTTGACATTGGCTTTCTCAGATGACTTACCCTTTGGCAATGAATTTGGAGGGGTTTTAACTTCCGCCGTAGGATTGGGCGATCCATTAATCAGCAGATTAATGAAAGCTGGAATTACTTTTGAGGCATTATCTTAATATAACTAAATTTTAGTATTTTATAACCCAATATGAATTTTATTTATATATCATTTAGATATTCAGATTTTCATTTTCTCCCAAAGAAACTCTCCTAAATCTGGATTTAGCGAGTCTTTTCCCCATAAAAGGCTCGCTTTTTTT
>MDTE01017893.1_pt1 | contig 28166 bp, 26 predicted proteins | sample 811231 | NCBI WGS metagenome assembly MDTE01 (sample SAMN05326651, study PRJNA326480) | marine metagenome | isolation source: seawater | place: Indian Ocean: Red Sea | collected 2010 | reverse complement strand
CCGTGGACTCTGGCTTACCATGTATTTGGAGTAGAACCATTTCTACTTGGAACAGTAGATGATCCGGCTGAAACTGTTAAATGTTTAGAAAAATTAAAAGAAATAACAATTTTATTTGGGCAAGCCCAAATTGACTCAGGCGCAGATATACTAACTTTGCCTGACCATGCGACTGGTGATCTAGTTAGCGGCGAATACTATAAAAGATTTTTATTGGAATTGCACCAAGAATTAGTAGAAGAATTAAGTGTTCCTATTATTTTGCATATATGCGGTAATACAATTGATAGAATGCCCTATATTGCCGAGACTGGAATGGCTGCCTTTCATTTTGATTCCAGGAATGATCCTGAAGAGGCGATGAGAACAGTTGATGGAAAAATTAAATTAGCAGGAAATATTAATAATCCTACAACTTTGTATTCTAAGGGCCCAGATGCTGTAAAAGAAGAAGTCTTTAGAGCTTTAAATGCTGGAGTTCAATTAATAGCACCAGAATGTGCTATTCCACTCAAAACAAAAATGGAAAATTTATTAGCAATCCCTGAAGCTATAACTGATTGGCTTGCTGAGAGAGGAAATTTTGATGTCAATAAGTCATGACGGTTTGAAAAAGGAATTTGATTATGTAACTAAGCCTAGTGAGCAAAATCACATTGGTTCTTCCCTAGAAAAACTTGATCCTATAATGCAAGAAATAGCATATGAATTAATTACAGGTAATAATTCTGCTGTTGATAATCTTACAAAAAAAGCCTTAGAAGAAGGATATTCAGCTAATGATGTGCTTGATGATGGACTTCTAAATGGCATGGCAATCGTTGGAGTTAAATTTAGAGATAATATTATTTTTGTACCAGAAGTTTTGGTTTCAGCCAGAGCAATGAAGGCAGGTATGGCTCATATTGAACCTATTTTATCAGCCTCAGGTGTTGAGCCTTTAGGTACGGTAATAATGGGTACTGTTAAGGGTGACCTTCATGATATAGGTAAGAATTTGTGCATTATGATGCTAAGAGGAGCCGGTTTTACTGTGCATGATATTGGTGTTGATTCTTCTCCTGAAGACTTTATAGATGCTGTTGAAGAGCATGAAGCAGATATAGTTGGAATGTCTGCTCTTTTAACAACTACTATGCCTAATATGGGTACAACGATTAACACTTTTGAGGATATGGGCTTGAGAGATGAAGTTCGAATTATGGTTGGCGGTGCACCAGTAACTCAAGATTTTGCTGATGAAATGGGGGCTGATGCATACGGAGAAAATGCTGTTGATGCAGTAGACAAAGCAAAAGAATTAATTGATCTTCTATCTGAACTTAAGTCATAAATCATATATGAAAAAAAATAAAAAAATTCATTCAAATCTAGATATAGAAAAAGCTAAGTCTTCCTTAGATAAGATTTATCAAATTTTTAAAGATATTTCATTTAACGCTGATGAAATAAATAAATCTAGGTGTCCATATAAAAATTCAAAAAGTCGATGTACTGCAAAATTTGATTGCAAAAATCAATATTACGTGAAAAATGAATCTTTAGCAGTATGTACTGGTAGCGATAAATTAGATTATAGAAATGCATGGGAAATTTAATTTGTGCCCTGTAATTCTCGACAATAAACTTGTAGATGCAGAAATTGGAAATACTTTATTTCAAGTAGCTGACAAACTTTCAGTGAGAGTTCCTACGTCATGTTCTAGAAACGGCGAATGTCATGAATGTATTATAGAAGTAAATGGCGGTATGGATAGCTTGTCCAAAAAATCTAAATCAGAGGATTTTCTTAGGGGTAATTTTAGATTGGCCTGTCAGGCAAAAATATTGAATCAATCAAGCATGATTGATTTTTCTGTTTTGAGGAGACAACCTAAAATATTATCCGAAACATTACCAATTACTGATAACTTGAAAATTTCTCCAGCTTTTTTTAGAAAAAATAACAAGGTTTACTCTAGATATTATAATGATTCATATGTTGATGAGTATAGAGGCTCAATTTATGGTATTGCTATTGATATTGGTACTACTACAGTAGTTATAAATCTTATAGATTTAGAATCTTACGACCTAGTTTATACTACTTCTTTTGAAAATCCTCAGAGATTTGGTGGTAGTGATATTATGAACCGAATTTCATATGATACAGGTGAAAATAACGGAGAATTAAAGTCTGTAATAGTTTCATCTATAAATTTTGAAATTGGAGAAATGGTAAAAAAGGGACTTATTCGAAGAAGAGAAATTTATGATGTAGTAGTTGTAGGTAATACTACTATGAGAGAAATTTTTTTTGGATATGACGTTTCGAGTATAGGTACAAAGCCCTATAAATCAATAGTTGAGAATGAATTAATAGATGGAAAAAGAGATAATTCTTCACTTTTGGCTAAAGCCAAAGATTTAGGTCTTAGAGTAAATCCAAATGCTTTTGTTTATGGAGCACCATTAATTGCATCTCATATTGGTTCTGATATTTCTGCAGATTTGATTGCAATCAATATGTATGAAAAAAATCAACCAATATTATTAGTTGACGTTGGTACTAATACGGAAATTATTTTAGGGATGCCTGGAAAAATATATGCAGCCTCATGCCCAGCCGGGCCTGCTTTTGAGGGAGGGGACATAACGTATGGCATGCCTGGATACGATGGAGCTATAGAAAAGATTTCAGTAAATAGTGATTCATCAACTTCTTTTAAGGTCATAGGAGGCACCAATCCAGTTGGTATTTGTGGCTCAGGTCTAATTGATTTATTAGCTGAACTTAGAAAAAGTAATATTATGAATGAATTGGGAAGACTTGAAAACAATTCTAAAGAATTTATTTTTTCGAAAAAAAATTCTTTATCTATTTCAAACTCGGATATTTCATCATTAGCTCAGGCAAAAGCAGCAAATTATTGCGGACAAGCTATAATTTTAAAAAATTCTGGTATAAATCTTAATGAAATTTCAAAATATTACTTAGCTGGAGGATTCGCAAATTATATTGATATTGATAATGCAATAGAAATTGGTTTTTTAGCGAATGTAGATAGATCAAAAATAGAAAAAGTTGGTAATGCATCTTTATTAGGTGCATGTAAAATGTTACTGTCAACAGAATCAAGAAATGATATAGAAAAACTAGTTTTATCGATAGAACATATTGAACTTGAAACCTCTCCAGATTTCTTTGATTTCTTTGTTGAGGGCTGTATGTTTAAACCTATGGAATAAAATAATGAAACAAAAGATTTTAATAACAGATTATGTATGGCCTAGCATTGAACCTGAGAAAAAAATTTTAGAAGATGCTGGCTATGAAGTAGTAGTTCCTCCAGATGATTCTGAATCTACTTTGATTAGTTATGTTGGTGATGTACATGGTATTATTTTTTGTTTTGGTAAAGTTACATCTAAAGTATTGGAAAATGCAAAAAATTGTATGGTTGTTTCTAGGTATGGTATAGGGGTAGACAATATTGATTTGGTAAAAGCTACTGAGCTTGGATTAGTAGTTACTAATGTACCTGACTATTGTACTGATGAAGTTGCCGATCATGCTTTGGGAATGCTTTTATCATTAAACAAGAATATGATAACTCATACTAGGCAAGTAGTTGCAGGAAACTGGAATAAAATTACGCTTGACTTCCCTGGCCATAGGTTATCTGATTCTATTTTAGGAATAGTAGGATATGGAAGAATAGGAAAGGATTTAGAAAAAAAAGCGCATGATTTAGGTATGGAGGTTTTGGTTAATAGTAGGAGCTTACCTGAAAACTCTCGAACAAAATTTGGTAAATCGGTATCCATGGATACCTTGTTAAGTACTTCAAATTTTATCTCTTTAAATTTGCCATTGAATAAGGATACCAAAAATATTATAGGAAAAAATGAAATACAAAAAATGAAAAAGAATTCGATTTTGATTAATTGTTCTAGAGGTGGTCTTGTGGATGAAAATGCAGTTGCAGAAGCGTTAAATACTGGCCATTTATTTGGAGCAGGATTTGATGTACTCGAAAATGTTTCATCTACTATGAATTCATTTTTATTTAAGCAAGAAAATGTTATCATTACTCCACACAGTGCCTTTTACTCTGAGGAATCAACTCTTGATCTTGAAATTAAAACTGCTAATGAAGTCGTAAGGGTGTTAAGTGGTAAAATGCCTAAAAATCTTGTTAATAAGGATGTAATTGGAAAATCTAGGATAGGTCTCTAAATGTTTGAATTTGGTTTTTCTACTTATGCCATGAAAAAACTTGATCCGTACTCAGCTCTCAAGATAATATCAGAATCTAATTATAAGTATGTTGAAATATGTATAGCTGATGATTGGCCTACAGCTCCAAGTAAATTTGGGAAAAAAAAACAACTAGAACTATTAAGGGTAATAAATGATTATGATTTAATTAGTAAGCATACTTTTGGGTTTTTAGATATTTGCGATAATTCAAAAAATAATTTAGATAAAATAAAAATGAAATTTGATATGGCTAACGAAATTAATAATTCATCTACTAGCCCAATTATAACTACAACACTAGGTAAATCTGCTCCATCATGGGAAACAGGAAAAACATTAATATCTCAATCTTTATCTAATATTGGAGACTTAGCATCAGAATATGGTTTGGTTTTAGCAGTTGAACCTCATGCTGGTACGGACTTTGAGTCGCCTGAAAAAGCAAATTGGCTTATCAATAATATTAATCATGGAAATATTACTATAGATCTCGATTTGTCACATTTCATTGTTGAAGGCTATGATATGGAAAAGTCTATTGCATTGTGCGCTGAAATTGCCTCTGTTATACATATAAAAGATGGTTATAAAGTTAATAACGAAATTCATTACTGTTTGACTGGTGATGGGCAAATAGATGTGGATAGATACTTGAGCCTTATTAAGAGTTATAAATTAAACAACCTACCTATTTTTTCAGAAGTTAGCCAACAACAATCATTATTGGATATTTATGAGCCTGAAATAGTGGCTAGATATTGTTATAAGATTCTTGAGCAATCTCGAAAAAACATAACTTAAAATAATGTACCAGGGCCAGTCAATTTTCTAATTATTTTACGAGAATTTTGATCGTAAATAATTTTTTTTCTTAATTTTTCTGGGTCACCCCACAAATTAATTAATTTATCTGATAATTCTTTGATTATTTTTTTATTCTGGGGGTTTTCAGATAGATTATAATATTCATTGGGATCGTTTTTTATGTTGAATAACTCAATTTTAGGGATTTGTCCGTGCTCATATATTAGTTTCCAGTCATTTTTTTGCACCATTCCTATAGGGTTTTCTGTCCCATGAGCAAAATACTCAGAAATCACATAATCATTTAAGTAATCTTCATCTTTGTTTTTTAGAGCGCGAATTAAGGATTGTCCATCATACTCATATTGATCTAAGTCTATATTTGCAGCATCAAGTATTGTTGGAAATAAATCTAAATTTGAGACAGGCTTATCAATTTTGCCCATAATAAATTTTGGGCCTAGTATTTGTAATGGAACTCTAACTGATTGGTCGTAAAAACTCATTTTTCTCCATAATCCATGTTCTCCTAGCATGTCTCCATGATCTGAAGTGTAAATAATGATTGTATTATCAAAAAGATTATTATTTTTAAGAGCTTTAATAAGATTTCCAATCTTTTCATCAAGAAATGTACATAAGCCATAGTATGCGGCTATAGATTTTCTAATTTGTATTTCATCCCATTCGTGATCTAGTCCAAACATTTCTCTTAATCTGTTGGAATGGTTACTTAATTGACTAAGATGTCCTTTAGGAGGGTCTGGCATCACAATATTATCTGGAAAATATTGATTGAAATATTTTTCGGGTACTTTAAAAGGAAAATGAGGTGCTATGAATCCCACGCACAATGCAAAAGGATTATCATGTCTATTTTTATCTGATAAAAAGCTTAGACTTTCTTTTTCAATTTTATTATCAGCTTCTATCATAGGGCTAGTACCCACTCCAGCTTCTTCAATATGATTCCAAGGTTGTGTTGATTTTGTAATACCTTCTTCCCAGGAATAATGTGGGAGAGGCTCGTCAATATGAGGATCGTATGATAGATTTCTCTCAAATCCATGAAGGTTATCTTGACCTATAAGATGCATTTTGCCACTAAGGACTGCGTCATATCCATTTTTTCGCAATATGTATGGCCAAGTAATTTTATCTGAAGGCATGGATTTTGTGTTGTCCCATATTTCATTATTAGAAACATATTGACCTGTCATAAAGGAGGCTCGTGAAGGAACACACAAGGGTGAATTACAAAAATTGTTTGTGAAAGTCATACCTTGCTTAGCTATTTTATCCATATTTGGAGTTTTTATTATAGGGTGTCCATAAACAGAGGAATACTGAGCCGAGTGTTCATCCGACATTATTATTAGAAAATTGGGTTTATTCATTTTTTTATAATATAAAAGTTGATGTATTAAATAAATAACTCAAACAACATGGTTTGAGTTATTTATTATATAACAAGGAGGATTGTTATTAGAGTTTAATTTTTCGGGTGGGAATCTCTCCGTTTGTATAATAGTGGAGATGCAGAGTATACCTCTGATATGTCTGTGTTGTGGTTAGATACGTAATCTCCTAATAATTTACCTTGTTCGATTTCTTCAAAAGAAGCTATGTACGTGTAAACAAAATTTTTAAAGTTTTTCAATACTTGTGACATTTACTGTTTTATTCCTTTCATGTTTATAAATGTATAATTTTTATTATACACTAAAAAACCTAGAATTTGTACGAAATTCGTTTTTATAATGTCAACTTTAACATTTTATTAACATAATTAGAATTATAAAAATAAAAAAATACGAATTTCGTATACATGGTATAAAATTTAGTGATATTAATTATAAGTTTAGAAAATTAGTACTAATACCATAAAATTGATGTAAAATTTGTACCTATCGTTATATCAGAAAAAAGTATTGTTCCTAAAAAAATACTTCCAATACCAAAAATGCTAGTTGTTGTTCTCAATAATTTTGGTGAATTTATTTGTTTTATAGGAGCAAATAAAATTATGGTAACAAAACTCATAGAAAGTATTGTTCCAATTGAAAAAGAAATAAGAAATATTATGCCGTTAAAAAAGTTACTGTGGTTTGGAAGTAAAGTGACCATTAATGCACCGGTGCCAGCTAAGCCATGAAGAACACCAATAAAAAATGATTTAGGTCTAATAAAAGGTATCAAATTAATTAAGAAATGTTTATCTTCGTGGTTGTGTTTTTTTCTTTGATTTATATTATGAGTAGTGTGAATGGATGTATTTTCAATAGAGTGTGTATGAAATTGGTTTTTATTGTAAATATTTCTTACAATAATTTGTAATCCTAAAAATATAAGTACAATTGCTACTAACAATTCAAAAAAAGTAGATAGATTGTTTATTTCGTTTAAAATTTGATTTTTTAATAATAAGACCACTGAACCTAATAATAGTAAAGGTATTGAATGCCCTAGCCCCCATGAGATACCAATCCAAATTGTATTAACTATTTTCTTCTTATCATTATTTATGGTTGATATTGCTATCACATGATCACCCTCAAGTGCATGCTTAAGACCGATTAATGCACCAAAGATAATAGCAGATGTGAATGTTAAATTATTTTCAATATTCATATTTATTCTAAATTTATGTATTTAATTTTATATTAATAATAATAGATAGGTTTATAATATTTTGGAGTGAAAAAATGAAAAAATTAAAAATTCTTGTTTTGCCAGGTGATGGCATTGGTCCAGAAATCGTTGAAAGCGTAAAAAAAATAATTTTTTGCTTAGATGATTTATTCAAAATAAATTTTAAATTAGAAACCTTTCATATAGGTTTTAAATCCTTGCAAGAGCAAGGCACGACTTTTCCTCCTGAAGTTTTGAATTTAGCTCGAAGTTCAGATGGTGTTATTCTTGGTCCCGTATCACATCTTGACTACCCTTTACCAGAAAATGGTGGAATTAATCCATCAGGAGAAATAGTTACTAAATTGGACTTATATGCAAATTTACGTCCGGCTGTATCTAGAGAAGGTATTCCAACTAAAAATGGGAAATCAATAAATCTTTTAATAGTAAGGCAGAGAACAGAAGGTTTCTACCCTGATAGAAATATGTATTTAGGCTCAGGTGAATATATGCCTACTAAGGATATGGCTTTGTCTACAAGAAAAATAACTCGATTTGAATCAGAAAGAATAGCGAAAGTTGCTTTTGAGCAGGCCGCAATTAGAAATAAAAAAGTTACTGCTGTGCACAAAGCGAATGTATTTAGAATTTCCGATGGATTGTTTCTTGAATCAGTGAGAACAATTAGTAAAAACTTTCCTGAGATTAGTTACAAAGAGGAACTTGTTGATGCTACAGCTGCAAATTTAATTAGAAATTCTGATGAGTATGATGTTATAGTTACGACAAATATGTTTGGAGATATTTTATCTGATGAGGCTTCTGAAATTTCAGGAAGTTTAGGTTTAGCCCCAGGAGTTAATTTTGGTGAAAAATTAATTGTAGCTCAAGCACAACATGGTTCTGCCCCTGATATAGCAGGAAAAAATATTGCTAACCCTTCATCACTAATTCTATCGTTTAGTATGATGTTATCTTGGATTGGTCGTAGACAAAATAATAAAAAACTTATTGAATGTTCTCGTTTGGTAGAGGATTCGTTAGATTCAATTTTATCTGATGCAAACTTGCGAACGAAAGACTTAGGCGGTAAACTTTCCACAAATGAGTTTACTAAAAATTTAATTAGTGTTATATCTAATAGTATGCATTAATAAGTTTTATTTAATATTTATGAAACATAAATTTAATTATTAAGAAATAACTAAGGGATAAAATATAAATATATAGATTTTTAGGAGTAAAAATATGGTAAAAATTGAAGCAATTATCAGACCGGAAAAAATGAATGCAGTTATTGATGCTGTTACAGAAGCAGGATCAACTGGATATCATGTTGTAAATGTTACTGGTAAGGGTACACAGCAAGGAGTTGAAGTTATGACAGGTAGAGGGACAACGATGACAACAAGGGCTGCATTACCAAAAACTCTGATTTCTCTAGTAGTAGATGACGATAAAAAAGATACCATAATCGAAGCTATTATTGAATCTGCTAAATCTGGCGAAAATGGACAGATTGGGGATGGAAAAATATTTGTTTACCCTGTTTCTGAAGTTATTAGAGTTAGAACTGGTGAAACAAACGCATCTGCACTTTAGGGCTTTATTTGTATATACTAATACCACCCTCTGAGGGAAAAAACCCCTCTAGCGATAAAAATTATTTTTCCCTTGATTCTTTGTCGTATAGCTTTTTAAATAGTAAAAGATCACAAATTATTTATTACTTAAGTAATAATAATCTTTCAAAAGAACAATATATTAAAACTCTTGGAATTTCAAGTCAAAATTTTGAAAAAATAAATATGATCAATTCCAAAATAACAACATCTCAAGTTTCTTCTTCTATTTCGAGATATAATGGTGTACTTTACGATTTTCTTGATTACAACTCATTAAACGAAACTGCAAAAAGTTTATTTAATGATTCAATAATTATTTTTTCAGGTTTGTTTGGATTACTTCGCCCTCAAGATAAAATACCAGATTATAAGTTAAAAATGGGAACCAAATTAATCGATGGAATTAAGTTATCTAAATTTTGGAAAGATGAAATAACAGAAGTCCTAAGAAAAGAACTTGAAAACCAAATAGTGTTCAATTTTTTACCAACGGAATTTAGTAATGCTTTTGACTCAAAAGTAATAAAATACAAGTATGAATTAACCTTTTCGTTTAAACAAGAAAATATAAATGGAGAGCTAAAATCTATTACTCATTGGACTAAAGCACTTAGGGGATCCCTAATTAGATATTTACTTAATAAAGTAAGCGATTTTAATTCAATTGATGAAATTCTTAAAGTATCAAAATTATTCACAAATAATTCTGAATATGAATATTCAAAAAAAATATCTAAATTTAATGAAAGAAAATGTGAGATAATATTTATAAAAAAATATGGTTAATAAAATTTTTGTTTGATGATAAAAAAAAGTAAATTTTTTCTAGCAATAAGTATGGTTTATTTTTTTATGGTATCCTGCTCATCCCCAACTTCTACACCAATTGAAGATAATGACAATCTCCATGATAAATTGCAACCTCCGCACCCTACAGCTTTAGTTTTAGCTACAAGCACTCCTGTAGTGTTAAAGTTAACTAAAATTCCTACTGCTATTGCTTTGCCTTCACCCACTGTTACTCCTACCCCACCGCCTACATCTACTCCTTTTCCTACTCCAACTGCACCAGTTCCATCTCCAACTCCAACAGCTCTCCCCATACCTACATCTACCCCACTCCCTACTAGCACTCCTGTACCTACTGCAACTTCAATTCCTATTCCAACTCCCACTCCAATAGTACTTAATAATTTAGAAAGATTCGTTTTCAATTCAAATGCTGAGCATTTTGCCTTAAATCATGATATCTATACTATGTATTTGAATTCAGATAATATAACAAAACTTACGGATAATTATCAAGATGATATTAATCCTAAATGGTCTCCTGATGGCCAAAAAATAGTTTTTGAATCAAAAAGGGATTCAACATTTTGGCAATTATGGTCTATGAATTCTGATGGCACTATGCAATTACCTTTGACTGGACAAAACGAACCGACTATGAGCCATGTTGATGCTAGTTTTTCTAGTGATGGTAAATTAATAATATACACAAATTTAGATAATAATGATTTATATTCAATGGATTCAGATGGATTAAATAAAAGAAGACTGACTTATACTCCGATTAAAGAAAAATATCCAAAGATAATCAATAATGATGAATACATTCTTTTTCTTGGTGACAATAGAATTTACAAAATGGCATTTAATGGGATCGACACTTTTGACATAGTAAAAGATGATAATTTTAGACAAAATTACAAGTATTTTTCAATTTCAAATGATGAAAAACATATTGCTGCTATTTCTGAGGAAGATTCTTTATGGCTAATTAATATTGATGGGTCAAATCCAATACCAATATCATATTTTGAAAATCTAACGGAATTAGGAACTCTTCATTGGTCAATTGATGATAAAGAAATCTTAGTAAATATAAATGGGGCAATATGGACTGTAAATTATGAAACTAGAAAAAAAAGACAAGTAACATTTGGTGATTCTCAAAAAACATATGAAGAATCTGACCCTTTACCGATATACAATGCTCATTGGGGTCCTGTTTATGTACCACCTCCACCACCACCTTGGGTAAAATATGACTTAGAATTCAACTCATATACGGAAAGAAAAAAAAGAATTAATACTGATAAATATGATGACTTAGCTGGGAAATTTATTATACCAACCTGGCTATCTGATTCTACAACAGGATCATCAATTGATGTTGGATTCAGGGCTTTTATGCCTTTTTCTATGACTTATATAGAAGCTAAATTTCAAAGAAATCTTGATGGTTCAAAAGTGGTTGAAATTTCTAGAATTCATGAACCAACAGGTTATAACTACTGGAAATATCCGATAAATCTTAAAGCGGAAACCCCAGATGTTTACGGTATTACAGAATTTAGGCTTTCTATCGTTGGTAATCAGTTGATACTTATTGCTGATGGCGAAACTCATATTATACAAGGTACACCAATAGATTTTACGACTGAATATCTTAAGGATATAGAATATTTTACAAATAAAGATCAATTATATTTGTACGCACCTTCAAAAGATGATAAAGAAGAAAATTTAATCATAGATAAGGTAACTTTATGGAACGAAAAAGAAATTGTAATACCTTAACATTACCAATTCTATTGACATAAAAACAAAATTCAAATAATCTTATAAATGTTAACTTACAAACGAATAACATGGAGGATTACATGTTTTCAACTGATATCAACGTCGTTGATTTTTCGTTTTGGATAGTCACAGCTTCTATGGCTGCTGCAACTTTATTTTTCATTTTAGAAAGATTTGAAGTAAATCCAAAATGGAAGACTTCTCTTACAGTAGCTGCTTTAATAACTGGTATAGCTTTTTGGCATTACCTAAGAATGAGCAGTGTCTGGATAGATACGGGTACAAGCCCTACAGTTTACAGGTACATAGATTGGTTCATCACTGTTCCATTACAAATAGTTGAATTTTATCTAATACTTATCGCTGTAACTGTGGTAAAGGCAAGATTATTTTGGCAACTACTTGTTGCGTCTCTAGTTATGCTCTTAGGAGGATTTTACGGAGAGGCTAATATTGGTAGTGATTCAAAAGAAATCATTGGTTTTGTTGTAGGTATGGCTGGATGGGCATACATAATGTATCTTATCTTTTTCGGTGACGCCAAAGAAGCTAATGATTCTAGCGGTAACCCTGCTGGACAGTTAGCATTCAGAACATTGAGGTATATTGTAACCATAGGTTGGGCAATATATCCAATAGGATACTTGCTAGTTTATATCATAGGAGATTCCCCTTTTGGTGAGGGTGATTTGAACTTGATTTACAATCTAGCTGATTTGGTTAATAAAATAGCATTCGGTATAGTTATATGGTATGCTGCTACAACTGATAAAGGTACTGTAGTTTCTGCAGCTGCTTCTGTAGCTAAAAAGGCAGTTACTTCAACAAGAAAGAGATCTACTACTAGAAAATCTTCTGCAAGAAGAACTACTTCTAGAAGACGATCATAAAGATTGAACAAAAAATATAAAAGCATGTTGCAGTTTACTGTGACATGTTTTTATTTAAAAATAATATGAGTTTTATAAGTATAAATAATTTATCTAAATCATACGACCAAAGAGAAATAATATCTAATTTATCTATCTCATTAGAAAAGGGAGATAAATTTTCTATTATTGGCCCGTCTGGATCTGGGAAAACAACATTATTAAAATTATTAATAGGAGTTGAAAAATTTGATTCTGGAGAAATAATTATTGATGATTATGTTTTAGATCATCATAATCATAAAAAATTTCCTAAAAATAAGATTGGTATGGTTTTTCAGGGTCATCATCTATTTCCTCATATGAGTGTGATTGAAAATGTATCACTTTCATTAAAATTAGTTAAAAAAAACAATTCTAAACTAGCTATAGAAAAAGCAATTAAAACTTTATCTAAAGTAAAAATTTCTAAAAATTTATATAATAAATTACCTAATGATTTATCTGGAGGTGAAATACAGAGAGTTGCCATAGCAAGAATGTTGGTTTTAGAACCAGAAATTATGATATTCGATGAACCTACGGCATCTTTAGACCCAGCTTTGATTAGTGACATCTTGGAACTAATTGATTCCTTATCTAGGAGTAGTAAAACTATGATATTTGTAACTCATGAGATAAAGTTTGCTGAAAAAATTTCTACCAAAATGGGATACTTAGACAATGGTAAATTTTTGGAGGTTGATACCCCTAAAAAAATAATATATGAACCAGAATCTGAAGAACTTAAGAAATTTTTATCAAAAATCTTATAATTTCTTAAAACTTAATTGTCTCCAAGCTTCATAACATACTATGGAAACTGAGTTTGATAAATTTAAACTTCTATTGTTTGGTTGCATTGGTATCAAAACGTTATTTGGTATTATTTTCATGATAGATTTTGGTAAACCTAGATCTTCTTGTCCAAAAAGAAATGTATCATTATTTATATATATTTGATCTGTATATATATTATTAGATTTAGATGTTACAGCAAAAATTCTATCAATGTTAGTATTATTTCTTTCTATATATTCCTCTATGGATTCATATTCATTAACTATGCTGAAATCCAAATAGTCTAAACCAGCCCTCTTCAAATGCTTGTTATCTAATTCAAATCCATATGGCCTTATTAAGTGTAGATTAGCTCCAATATTTACACAAAGGCGAATAATATTACCGGTGTTATGGGGTATTAAAGGTTTATAAAGCAAAATATTTAACATTAGAATTTAATTGTTTAGAATATTTAATCTACTGATGGTCTAGATAGTAAGTAAATAATTACCACCCACCCTAAAATAGGAACTAACCAAAGTAACTGCCAAAATCCTGATCTATTTGTATCATGCAGCCTTCTAGAACCAATAGCTAAATTTGGAATAAATGTAGCTAGGCTCCAAACATATGGAATAAGAAATGTTTCAGGTGAATAGGTAGAATTTAGGATCCCAAATAAATTACCAAGTAAAAAAATCAAGAGAAACGTAAGCCAATAATCTCTTCTAGTGGTTCTTGTTTGAAAGTCAAAGTATTTATTAAAATATTCAGAAAGTAGATTGATCATTTTACAACCTCAAAATATTTGGTTTCTTTTATGATATATATATAAAGTGTCGTTAGCAAGTATGATTATTTTTTAAATTATACTGAAAAATAATACAGCTGCAAAAAAAAGCATCACTATACCCATTATCTTATTTAATGCTTGAGTATTAAGTAGAGTGGAAATTTTTTTTTGATTTTTTCCTAATAATATTGCAACAACAAGATACCAAGATGCATCTATGAATGATCCAATGGAAGAAATTATAATAATAAAATAAAAAGGCAATTTCTCGTCAATGAAGGGTGAAAAAATAGCAATCATCCATATTAAAATTTTTGGATTAATTATAGATATAAGAAAACCCTCTATAAAGCTCAGTCTATTAAGTGTTAAAAAATTGTTTTTTTCACTTGATTTTTCGCTAGGTCTGATAATTAAGAAGTTTATAGAAAAATATATTAATAAAATAATTCCTCCGATTTGTAATACAACAACAATGTTTGGAAAAGCTTGAATAATAATTTTATATAAATTCATCACAGTAAAACAATATAGACCAAACCCAATGCCGTGACCTAATGCTGAGAAAATACCACTTCTTGTACCTTTAGTTATTGTATTTTTAGTGACAAGTAATAGGGATGGGCCAGGGCTCATTGCACCTAAAATAAATACTAATATTAAGGGTATTAATGTTTCAATTGTCATAAATTATAATTTTTTTGAATTGGTTTCATATAAAAGTTTCATATTATCATATCTAACTTGCTAAATTGTTGTTGTATTTGTAAGTTAAAAGGTTTACATTTAACGAAATTATATTGTAAATATTCAAATGCATAGAATATTTATTCTTCATTCAAGGAGGTTATGAATGAATTCAAAAAAAGTCTCTATGTTACTTATTGCAGGCTTATTTATTTTTGCAATAATTTCAGCATGTGGAGGTAGCGGAAAAACCATTAAGGTTGGTTTATTAAGCTCACAAACTGGTCCTATAGCAGTTTATGCCCCAGGATTTGAAGCAGCTGCAAATGTTGCAATTGATGAGTTAAATGCCAGTGATGATGGAAATACATATGAACTAGTTATTGCAGATTCAGGTTGTGATGGAACTCAAGCATCTACATCAGCTCAATCACTTATCGACTCAGGAGTAGTTGGTATAGCTGGAGCAGCATGTTCAGGTGCTACATTAGGTGCAATATCAGTTGCATCTGAAGCTGGTATTCCTATGGTTTCATATGCAAGTACTTCAGCTGCTATTACAAATGCATCTGATAACGGATATTTATTCCGAGTCGTACCTAGTGATGGACAACAGTCTGACGCGTTGTCACAAATCGTAAAAGATGCTGGACACACAAGTCCTGCTGTTCTATACATGACTAATGACTATGGTGCAGGTTTAGGAGAAAACTTTATAGCGTTTTATGGTGATGTATGTACGTCAGTTGGATATGACCCAGCTGAAGGTTCATACGATGCATCAAGCTTGGCACAGGCTGTAGTTGATGGAAACTGTGATTCTGCTGTACTGATGTCCTATGCTACTGATGGTGCAGCTATCGTTGAGGCACTAAAAGCTCAAGGTTTTTCAGGAGGAATTTTTGGTGGTGATGGTATCGGTGACGCTGGATTTATCGATGAATTTACAGATGTTTCAGCAGTTACTGGTGTTGTTGCTACAAAACCAAGACCCGGTCAAGATTCTTCAGCAAAATCAAGTTTTGAATCAGCTTATAAAGCTGCTGGAGGAGATCCAGGTGGTATCTATACCCACTCAACTTATGATGCTGTGACCATCATCGCTAAAGCAGCTTCTGCAGACAGTGATGATGACTTAAGAGATGATCTAAAGTCAATTGGTACAAACTATGACGGTGCTAGTGGTAATCACACATTTGATGCTAATGGCGATGTTTTAGGTACAGGATACGAAGTATGTCATTTTGATCCAGATTTTCATTGTGAAAAGATTTGGACTCAAGAGGGCGGCCTAAAGTAAATAAATGACAAAATATATATTACGGTTCATAATAAGCTTGTGAACCGTAATATATTTTATTAAATTGACAAAAATCAATCTCGAAAACTATTCTAAAATTATAAAATTATTTATACTAAAAAATCGTATATTTATATTTCTTTTATTCTTATTTTTCGATAGTATCTATGGTCTTAGGTATAATACCGGTATTTTTTCTTTTGGAAACATTATTTCTGGAGATTTACTCTGGATTATTCAAATTTTTCAAGTTTTTTTTTCTGTATTATCCATAATTTATTTTAGATATAAGGTATTAAATGGGTTTTCAAAAAATTTACTGTTAATTTTTACTCCAATAATATTATTTGTTGCTGTTATTTTTGCTATAGATAATCTTTTGAAATTTAATGGAAATCAAGCCGTTTTCAATTTTAATATTTCATCAATTGTTTTTAGTTCTTTCTATTGGGCAGCTGCATACTTAACTGTTGCTGCAGGTTTAACTATAACCTATAAAGTACAAAAATTTGGAAATTTTGCACAGGCAGAGATGATGCTAATTGGTTCCTATGTAGCATTAATTATGATGTGGTCTGATAGATTCTATCCTATATCTTCAGCAGAAAGTGATGGAAAATTAGACTTCTCCCTCATAATTTATGCATCCATTGCTGCTTTTATAATTACGGGATTTATTGGATTATTTATAGATAAATTAGTTTATAAGCCCTTAAGGCAAAAATTGGCTTCTCCTCAAGTATTGATGATTACTTCTTTAGGTGTTGCTATGCTGATTAGAGCAATCTTATACATAAGATTTTCTGCAAAAACATTTAGATTTATTCCCGATAAAGACTGGAAATTACTTGAATCAAATATTCATATCCCAACATTTCGTATAGATTTATTTATTGGTAAAATTGAATCTTCAAATTTTCTATTTTTAGGTAATATTAATAATTATGGTATAACTTATACTAAATTGGCACTTGTGTTAGGTGTGTTTTTAACGGTCTTTGCCGTGGTAATCCTAATCAAGAAGAGTATTCTAGGGAAAAAAATGCTCGCGGTTGCTGACAATCCAGATTTAGCATCAACTTCCGGTATAAATATAGAGAATATATACTCATTTAGCTCCTTTATTTCATCTGGGATTGCAGGCTTAGGGGGAGCATTGTTAGCTACTATACTTCCTATAAATCCAGAATTAGGTATATCTTTATTACTTCCTGCTTTTGCAGTTATAGTATTAGGATCTTTAGGTTCAATTTCAGGAGTTATAATTGCTTCACTAATTATTGGTATTGTTAGATCTTTTTCAGAGCCAATATTAATTGGTTTCGGTAATGCGCTTGATAGACCGACTGCTACTGGTTTAGCTGAGGTAATGCCTTTTATTTTTCTTATCGGTGTTTTGATTTTTTTACCTCAGGGTTTGGGTAATGCTATACACAAATGGAATGTAAATAGACAAAGAAATAATATAAACAAAAAGAAATTTAAAATTCAAAAATATCGACGAAAAAATATTAATACAAAAAAAATAAAGATTAAAATTCCAAATTTTTCAGTATTATTAATAGTCCCATTTCTAATATTTAGTTTCGTAGGTAAAATAACCACTTTATTTACTAAACTAAGATTCATAAAATTCTTTAAGATGCATTTAAATATTAGAAAAATAAACTTCTTTGAATTCAATGGTTCATGGAAATCTTTTTTCTTTGTTTTAGTTGTTTTGATAATTATTGTCATATTGTTACCAAGTGTTAGTAACTTAACAAAAGTAATGCAAGTCGGGAGGATTTTTGCATTATTAGGTATTTTTACTTTACTTTCTCTGTCACTAAATTTACATACAGGTTACACAGGAATGACAAATTTTGGCGTGATTTTCTTTGCTGCTATAGGAGCTGTGATAGTAGGCCTATTAACATCTCCAGTAGCGACAAATGGATATGGATGGGGTGTATTTGAAGCATCAATATTTGCAATTGTTATTTCATTCATAATTGGTATATTTATTGCTTTCCCTACTGCTCGTTTAAGATTAGATTATTTTGCAATAGTGACAATCTCGCTTGGTGAAATTTTAAGAATTGCCCTTCAGGCAGAACCATTACTTAGAGCAGGCACCGTAACATCTGGAATTGGTATATCTAATTATGAATTACCATTTAAGGATTGGTGGAATTCTGGTATTTCATCAAGCATGGGTGACTTTTTGGGTCTACCTGGTAATGCTCCCTATATACTTCTTCTATCTGTAATGTCTATAATATCTATGATTCTTATATGGTGGGCTCTATCATTATTACTATATTCACCATGGGGTAGAATCTTAAAATCTATTAGAGAAGATGAAGAAGTTAGCCAACATCATGGAAATAATGTATTAATGCATAAAGCAATAAGTCTTGGTTTAGGTGCATCTATAGCAGCTATGGGAGGTATATTATGGGCATGGTTAAATACTGCGATTTGGCCAGATTTTCTCAATCCTGTGAGATCTACTTTTTTGGTATGGGCTGCGTTTATTTTAGGTGGCAGAGGTAATAATAGAGGTATGTTTATTGGAGCATTCATAATTGTGATTATAGAGTTTATTTTTAATGTAATGATTGTTTCTAGAACTAATACGGATATTTTTCTACATTCGATCACAGGATTTCTTGACTCTGGATTCAGGTGGTTAATAGTTGATATTGGTGGTATTCTCTGGTCAGATTTATCTATTTCCGAATCATTCTTAAATGGGAAAATAATTTTGGAATTATCATATTTTAAGCTTTTCCTAATAGGCCTACTAATAATAGTGATTTTGAGAATTCTTCCGAAAGGAATTATGCCTGAAATACCTTATCAGCCCAATAAACAGGATAAATTCAATGACAAATAATAATCGAATAGAAATAAAAAACCTTTCTCACAATTTTGGGGGAATTCAAGCTATTAAAAATATTTCATTTAATATCAACAAAGGTGAATTAGTTGGTCTTATTGGTCCTAATGGCTGTGGTAAATCAACAACATTTAATTGTCTCTCAGGGTTAATAAAACCCGCTAAAGGCAATATATATATAAATGGAATTAATGTGAGCAGCTGTAGACCAGACCAAATCCAAAAGCTTGGAATGACAAGAACTTTTCAGCATACACGTTTATGGAAAGAAATGACAGTGATTGAAAATATACTTGTTTCAGAAAATAATCAATTTTCACCAAATGTTATAAAGTCTATACTATTGCCTAATTCAAGATCAGAAGAAAGAGATAGAGTAGATAAAGCTTTTGACTTATTAGAACTTTTAGGAGTTTCAAAAGTTGCGCATAATTTAGCAGGAAATATTTCGGGGGGTCAGAGTAAACTTGTAGATATAGCTAGAGCAATGATGAGCGAACCAGATATCATATTATTAGATGAACCTGTTGCAGGGGTAGCTAATGATTTAGCTGAAAAAATATTTGTATATTTACGAAATTTAGTTACTAATAATGATACGACTATTCTCGTTATAGAACATAATATGGATTTTATATTAAGAACTGATGTTGATAAGATAATTGTAATGAATATGGGAGAAATACTCATGGAAGGCACATCTAACGAAGTAAGAAAAAATAAATCTGTAGCACAAGCATATTTGGGATCTTAATATGGATAAAATTTTAGATGTTAACAACTTGAAAAGTGGATACGGTAATGTTCAAATTCTTAACGGAATAGATTTATATGTAGAAAAAAATGAATTTGTTACAATAATTGGACCTAATGGATGCGGAAAATCTACATTTATCAAAACAATATTTGGTTTATGTAATTATTTTTCAGGTGACGTTTTTTTTCAAGGCAATCCTATCACTAAAATCAGATCAGATTTATTGATATCTATGGGAATTTCATATGTTCCACAAGTAAATAACGTTTTTTCATCTTTGTCAGTTTATGAAAATTTACAAATTGGTAGCTTACTATTGGATAAAAATCAATTTTATAATAAATTGAATTATATTTATGATTTGTTCCCTGATCTTTACTCGAGGTCTACAGATATGGCTGAATCTTTATCGGGCGGTGAAAGACAAATGTTAGCAATATCAAGAGCTCTATTATCAAACCCTAAATTTTTATTACTTGATGAGCCTACTGCTGCTTTATCTCCAAAATTTCAAAAAATTATTATCAATAAGATATCCGAACTTAGGGATTCTGGCATAACAATATTATTAGTTGAGCAAAATGCTAAATTATCATTAGCCTCATCTGATAGAGGATATATTTTTTCAAATGGTAAAGTTGTTTTAAATTCAAAAGCTTCTAAAATACTCAATGAAGATAATATTAGTGAGTATTTTTTAGGTAAAATTAAATAATAGGATTAAATTTTATAATGATAAAATATATATAGGAGATAATTGTTGTCATATAAGTATATTGAAAAAATAGAAAAATTAAATAATGTAATTTTTATTTCTGCTTGGTCAGGATGGTCTGATGCAGCTGAATCTGCTACCAAATCTCTAAAAGAAATAATTAATCAGACTAAAGCAAAAAAGTTTGCTTCTATTGATCCTGAAAATTATTATTTATATTCTGAAAATCGTCCATATGTATCAAATTCTAACAATGGAGATAGAAAATTATCATGGCCAAAAAATGATTTTTATTACCTTAAAAGTCAAGGTGAGAATGATATAATTTTTTTTCTTGGAACTGAGCCTAATCTAAAATGGAATGAATACACAAAGTTATTAATGGAAATTATAATAAATAATTCAACTGAACTCATAATAAACGTAGGATCTTTACTAAGTTCAGTACCTCATACACGCCCTACTAGAGTTACTGCATCCATGATGTCAGATGATAACAAATACTTGAAAAAATTAAATTATCCAAAGCCAAATTACGAAGGCCCTACAGGAATTACATCAGTTTTATCAGATTATTGTTTTAAAGAAAATATACCTTCGATAAGTATTTGGGGACATGCTCCGCATTATTTACAAATACCACATAATCCTACATTGACATTAAATATTTTGAAAGAAATTTCAAAAATTATAGATATAGAAATTGACTATAGTGACATACAAAAAGATTCGCAAAATTTTAATGATAATTTAAAAAATGCTTTGTCAGATCAAAATGATATACAAAAATATGTAGAAAAATTAGAAGAGAGATATGACTCTGAAGAAGAAGTGAAATTAAATCCAGAACCTAAGATTATTATTGATGAATTAGAAAATTTTTTACGTGATCAACGAGGTCAATAAATATTATGAAAGGAAATAAATGCTCAATATTACAATTATAGGGCTTGGCCCACTAGGAACCTCTATAGGTTTCGCATTAAAAAAATACTGTAACAATATAGGTGAAATTATTGGATATGACTTATCAAATAAAAATCAAGATTATGCAAAAAAAAATCAGGCTATAGATAAAACAGAATGGAATATAAAAAATGCAGTTTCTCAATCTGATTTAATTTTTATCTGTGTCCCTACAGGTAGAGTCTACGAAGTGATAAATGATATTAGTGATGCAACAAAATCTAAAGCAATTATTTGTGATACTTCTAATGCTAAAAGAGCATGTATCAATTGGGTTGATAATCTATTTGTAAATGATGTATCATACATTGGAATAAATCCACTTACATCAGCATCATTGAAAACTCAAGATGATTCTTCGCCAGATGCTTTTTTTGGTGCAAAATGTGCTGTTATATTAGGCAGTAAGGCAACTAAAGATTCTATTGAAATCATTACAAATATTATAGAGTCATTTGGTTCGAATTTGTTATTTATGGACCCAGATGAGCATGACTCGTTTGCAGTTGCTACTTCAACATTACCATCTATTATTGCCTCAGCAATGATTAATGCAGTCAGTGAATCTCCTGCATGGCCAGAAATAAGTAATTTTGTTGGTACAAATTTTGATTCCTCCACAATTTCAGCAAGTTTTGATCCTGCTTCGACACAAGGAGCAGCTTTAGTAAATCCAGATTTATTAATACACTGGATTGATCAGGTACAAACTCATCTTAGTCATATGAAGGAATCACTGAGTGATATAGATGATAGGCACTCTCACGAAGGAAAACTTGCAGACAGTTTAGTTAATGCATGGGAGCAACGCCTAAGGTTGGAAATTGGGGTAGCTGATAGTAGAGATGAAAAATATAAGCGAGAACCGTTACCATCTTCATCTGAAAGTATGATGGGACTGTTTTTTGGTAATAAAGTCGCATCTGCAATGACTAATAAAAATGAAAAGCAAGAAGATAATAAATACGATAGACGAAAGTTAAGATAAATTGTCAGTAACCGTATTAAAATCAAATCAACTTCGTGGAGAAATTAATATTCCTGGAGACAAATCTATTTCTCATAGAGCAGTTATATTTAATTCAATGGCTAGTTCAAAAAAAATTTCTATTAGAAATTTTTTACCAGGAGAAGATTGTTATTCTACAGTAAACATTATGAGAGAATTAGGTGTTGATATTAAAATTGAAAATGATAAAAATAGCAAACCTATCATTATAGTGAATGGTGTTGGTCTTCACGGATTTCATGAACCTGCAAGCATACTTAATTGTGGTAATAGTGGAACAACAACAAGACTTATATCAGGTGCTCTAGCCGGAAGAGATTTCATCTCAATTTTATCAGGTGACAAATCACTGAATTCTAGACCAATGGCAAGAATTATTCAACCATTATCAGAAATGGGTGCAAGAATATTTGGTCGAGAAAATAATAGATTTGCCCCTTTAATTTTTGCAGGGGGATTACTTGATTCTATTAATTATAAAATGCCAGTAGCTTCAGCCCAGATAAAATCTTGCATTATTATTGCTGCATTAAGGGCAAAAGGTATAACAAAAATTTCTCAAACTGCCATTTCACGTGATCATTCGGAAAGAATGCTTTTGGCTATGGGTGCAAAAGTTACCCAAGATAAACTTGATATATACATAGAACCTTCGGATATGGATTCTATAGATGTTGAGGTCCCAGGGGATATAAGTAGTGCTGCATTTTGGATGATTGCGGGAATTTGTCATCCCGATTCTGAACTTTTGTTGAAAAATGTAGGAATAAATAAAACAAGAAGTGGAATAATTACAATACTTAAGAAAATGAACGCTAAAATTGAAATACTCAATAAGAAAGATGTTGCAGGTGAACCTGTTGCTGATATTTATGTTAGAACAAGTGATTTGAGATCTACAGAAATATCTGGAGATATTATACCTTTATTGATTGATGAAATTCCAATAATTGCGCTAGCTGCCTCTTTTGCAGAAGGGGTAACAGAAATAAAAAATGCTGAAGAACTTAGAGTTAAAGAATCAGACAGAATTACAACAACAGTAAATTTTCTTAAATCTTGTGGTGTTGAAATTCTTCCAACAAAGGATGGTATGATAATTAATGGAAACCCAGACTTGTCTCTTAAGTATGGTTCTTTTTCTAGTGAAATGGATCATAGAATAACTATGACTATGGCTGTGGCTGGATTGCTGTCATCTAATGGAGTTAATATAATTGATGGTGAAACTGCGAATGTTTCATACCCGAATTTTTGGAAAGAACTTTCAAATCTAGGTGCAAAAATTGAATAGAAAATCCTTATTGGTAGTTATATCTGGTCCATCTGGAGTTGGTAAAGATGTGATAATTGAAGAAATGGTTAGGCAAAACCCTAAGGACTATCATTTTACTGTTACTGCAACTACTAGGAAACCTAGAGATAATGAATTAAATGGTGTAAACCACTACTTTTTATCACTCAAAGAGTTCACTTCAATGATCGATAATGATGAATTATTGGAATGGGCTAAAGTCTATGGTAATTATTACGGCGTTCCCAAAAAACAAGTAAATGATGCATTAAGAGATGGCAACCATGTAATAATAAGAGTTGATGTGCAGGGAGCAAAAAGAATTAAGTCTATAATGCCTGAATCTATCTTAATTTTTATACATCCTCCTAATTTTGATATATTAAGAAATCATCTTATTAAAAGAGGTGTTAATTCCGATAAAGACATATCAATCAGATTAGCTGAAGCAAAAAACGAAATTCCTCAATCGAAAAACTTTGATTATTCAATAATTAATGAAGAAAACAAACTCATTGAAACAGTAGAGAAAATTTATAATATTATTACTGTAAAATCCGAAAATTAATACTAGATAATAATTTTCAGAATATTTTTATTGATTATTTTTAATATTCAAAAAATTTTTATCGAATTTTCATTTTTTCAAAATTATCATAATTTTATTATAATGTAGATAGTTTGTATTCATTGAAGATTAATTACGTGTTTTAAAAATAAATGTTGCTACAATAAAGATATGAAAAAAATTCTAGTTGCACCCCAACAATTTAAAGAAAGTCTTAGTGGGTTAGATATAGCTAATTCTATTGAAAATGGCATACTCAAGGTATGGCCTAATTCTAAGATAAAAAAAATTCCTGTAGCTGATGGTGGTGATGGTACACTTGAAACTTTGGTTGAAAACTTAGATGGAGAAATTAAATCAACTATAGCTGATAACTCTAATTTTGAAAAAGTAAAAACAGAATGGGGCGCTTTGGGTGATAAGAAAACTGCTGTGATTGAGGTGGCGAGGGGAATTGGTTTATCGAAAATATCTAAAGATAAAAGAGATATAATGAAAGCTTCATCCTATGGAATAGGTTCTGTTTTTAAAGAAGCTTTGAGTCAAGGATTCCGAAATTTTATAGTCCCTGTTGGAGGAAGCGCGACAAATGATGGGGGTGCTGGAATACTCCAATCATTAGGTGTTTCATTAAAGAATAAATCAGGAAAAGAGATAGGGTATGGAGCAAATGAACTCTTATCTCTTAAAAGTATAGATGTTTCGGGCTTGGATGAAAGAATGAAAGATGCCACCATCATGGTGGCTTGTGATGTCAATAATCCATTATGTGGGCCAAGAGGCGCTAGTGCTATTTATGGACCACAAAAAGGCGCTACTTTTCAACAGGTGAAAATTCTTGATGATGCTTTATTGCATTTTTCAGAAATTATAAAAAAAGATTTAGGTAAAGATGTTGCAGATATTCCTGGTGCAGGTGCATCTGGTGGTATCGGTGCAGGTCTCATGGCTTTTTTCAATTCAGAACTGAGGTTGGGGTCTGATATTGTTATGGAACTATTACAAATCGAAAAGCATATTACTGATTCAGATTTAATTATTGTTGGAGAAGGACAGGTTGATAGATCAACTGTATTCAACAAGTCTCCAATAGCAGTTTCTAGAATTGCAAAAAAATACAATAAACCAGTTATCTGCATAGCAGGTTCCTTAGGTGCAGGATTCAAAGAGGTTCATTCTCACGGTATTGATGCTGTTTTTTCTTTAGTTAATAGGCCTATGTCATTGCAAAATGCAATGAAAGATACTTCCAGGTTGGTAGAGATTGCTACAGAGCAGGCATGCAGATCAATTAATATAAACTTACTTAGCTAGCAAGGGTATAGTTTGAGGCCCTTCGGGTAGAACGCATATTGAAGGGTTGTTTATTTTACTTGACAAATCTTCTATCAAATCTTCTATATTTTCTGTGCGTAGTAAATGTGCATCGCTAACATCTTTTTCACCCAATTTTGAATACAGGTAAATTTTAGATTGCATTTGTATCTGTGATTGGATTTGAAATTGCCATTGGTCTGGTATTTTTGTATCGTTTTGTTTAATATACTCCAAAAAAGTTCTTGGGTTGTTATAAGTTTTGAGTAATTTCTCATAATTACTTTTATACGGGAAACCGTCAATACATTCTGATACAGAGATAATTGATCCTCCTGGCTTAGTAATTTGTGCAGCAGCGGATACCCCTTTAATTGATTGGTATATATTTTGATCTAAAGGGTACCCTGAATTAGATGTGATCACTATGTCAAAAAGTTTATCAGTTTTTTGCATTGCATTTTTCTTGACGAAATTGCAAGCTAATTCATGTTCATCTTGAAGATTCCCTGAGAATACATTAGTTATTTCGTTATTTCTATTTAATGTAAGATCTATTGAAAAATCAGGTCTAGCTAAACTAGAGATTTCTACAATTTCTTCATGAATTGGATTTCCTTTAGTAATTCCCCAAGTTGAGTTTTTATTTATTATTCTTTCATAATTATGAAGAGTAGTTATTGTATCAATTCCTGCTAATCCAGGGGCAATCATTTTAGGACCACCTGAAAAACCGGCAAAAAAATGTGGTTCAACAAAACCTGTAGTAATTTTGAGATCACATTCAAGCCATAATTTATTTAACATTAGAGATGTTTTTTTACTGGTTTTACCTATATATTTTAATTCCTGTGATTCTTCAGAGTTATGATTAACAATTGTTATCATAGACAAAACATCTTTATCAAACATATCATTTATTTCTAATTTACTAGATTGTCTATGACTACCTGTTGCAATAAAAACAACAAGATTATCTTTTTGAATCCCATCACATTTTTTTATTATGGATCTTAAAACTTCATTTCTTGGTTGTGCTCTAGTGTGATCGCATACTGAAACTCCTACAACCATTCCTTGTTTATATATTGATTCTAATGGTTGGGAATTTATTGGACTAGATGTAGAACTCATAATAGTATTTGATGGATTTTTTAAGGGATTAGTAACTAGTGGACGTAAAACTGTTGAATTACTAGGCAGGTTAACATAGATGCCTTTTTTCCCATAATCAATTTTAATTTTCATAATAATTAAAATGCCTTTTTATGATATTTTTTATTTATTGAAGTTGATATATAAAAGTTGATAGAATAATTATATAACATATTTTAGTTTATATTTTTATGAATAAAGAAACATACGATGTAGTAATAATTGGAGCTGGAATAATTGGATTAGCAACAGCTCTAAAATTACTTGAAAAAAAACCGAATATAAAATTAGGAATTATAGAAAAAGATTCCAAAGTCGGTCAACAGCAAAGTGGTCACAACTCAGGAGTTATACACTCTGGTATTTATTATAAACCTGGATCTTTCAAAGCAAATTTTTGTGTAGCTGGTAGAAAAAGCATGACTGACTACTGTCTAGAAAATGAAATTCCAGTATGGACATGTGGTAAATTAATAGTTGCCACAGATAAACCTTCTGAGGCGCGACTTGATGATCTTGAAGAACGTGGAAAAGCTAATAATGTTGAAGGATTACGAATAGTCTATAAAGATGAAATTAGTGAAATTGAACCTCACGTATCCGCTACTAAAGCTTTGTATGCACCAAAAACTGGTATTGTTGATTATACTAAGGTTTCATATTCATATTATGAAAAAATTTTAAATATGTCTGGAGACGTTTTTTTATCTACTAAAGTCATCGGTTTTGAAAAAGATTCAGATATATCGATAATAAAAACAAATAATGGAGAAATTAAATCAAAAAATGTTATAAATTGTGCAGGATTGCATTCGGATATTATTGCTGAAACAATGGATGTAACTACTGATGTAAGAATTATTCCTTTTAGAGGAGAATATTATAAATTATCAAAAGATAGTGAGCATCTAGTAAAAGGTTTAATTTACCCAGTACCTGATCCTGCATTTCCATTTTTAGGAGTACATCTTACACAAACAATGAAAGGCTGGGTTGAAGCAGGTCCAAATGCCGTTTTAGCATGGAAAAAAGAAGGATACTCAAAAACTGATTTTTCAATCAATGACGCTCTTAGAACTTTATCATTTAAAGGTTTTTGGAAATTATCACTTAGAGATTGGAAAACTGGCCTTTGGGAGAT
>MDTE01035564.1_pt1 | contig 28171 bp, 26 predicted proteins | sample 811231 | NCBI WGS metagenome assembly MDTE01 (sample SAMN05326651, study PRJNA326480) | marine metagenome | isolation source: seawater | place: Indian Ocean: Red Sea | collected 2010 | reverse complement strand
TCTTTTTTTAGAATCATTATTAAGAATTTTATTTGTAAGAGATTTTAACTTATCTACAGAAGAGTTAAGTATAATCTTTTTTACTTCAGGCAAAGCACTCGGATGCATACTGAATGATTTTAATCCCATGCCTAGTAATAATCTGGTAAAATTAGTATCACCAGCCATCTCTCCACAAATTGATACAGGCACATTACCTTTCTCTCCTTCTTTAATTACATTATGGATTAACTGCAAAACCGCGGAATTAAAAGGATCATATAAATAATTTACCTCATCATTCACTCTGTCAATCGCTAGAGTATATTGCACTAAATCGTTTGTACCTATAGAGAAAAAGTCTACATGTTTTACAAATCGTGACGCATTTACAGCGCAAGATGGTACTTCTATCATAATCCCAACATCTACAGACTCACTAAATTTTTTTTTGTTTTTTTTAAGCTCATCTTTAGCTTTTTCAATAAGATTTTTTGCATACTCAACTTCTGTTACAGTTGTTATCATTGGGAGCATAATTTTCACTTTTCCAAAATAAGCTGCTCTTAATATAGCTTTAATTTGATTTAAGAAAATTATTTGGTTATTAAGGCTATATCTTATTCCTCTCAGTCCTAAAGCAGGATTTCTTGCAATAGTTCCTGATTTTATATTATCTGGTATTTCCTTATCTGCCCCAATATCAAGTGTTCTAAATATAACAATTTTGCCTGACATTTTTTTAACAACTTTTTTGTAGGTATTGAATTGCTCTGATTCAGAGGGAAAATCCTCACGATCTGTATAAATATATTCGGTTCTAAACAAACCTATTCCATCTATATGCTCAACTTTAAGCATTCTTAATTCTTCCGGAAGTTCAAGATTTACCATGAGCTCTATTTGTTTTGTATCTTGAGTAAAAGTATCTTGATGCATAACAGAAATCAGGTCTTTTTTATTTTTGATTTGATCACGTTGAATCTTTAGATAATACTTTTTGGCTTCTTTATCAGGATGAATTATAACCATCCCTCTTTCTCCATCTATGATTATCTCGTCATCATCTTTCAAGAGTTTTGTAATGTTTTTAACACCCACTATAGATGGAAGCTCCATGCTCCTTGTGAGAATTGAACTATGAGAAGACCTGCCACCAAATTCTGAGACAATTGCCGAACATTTAGAATGAAATGCAACCAAAACATCTGCAGGACTTAAGTCATCTGTTATAACGATTTTTTTGTTAACATCTTTTATAGATTCGTTTTTCTTTTTTTTATTATTCCTCAAATTTTTTATTATCATATTCACAACATGTTGTACATCATCAATTCTTTGTTTAATATAATTATCAGATATATCATCAAATAACGATTTGATACTTAAGTATTCTTGATGGACTGACCACTCTGCAGCATGTCGATCATTTTTAATCCTATTTTTTATACTTAATAGAAAATCTTTGTCATTAATTAATAAAATATGCGTATCTAGGAATAAAATTATATTTTTTCTCATAGATGGTTTAATCTTATTTTTTATCATTTTTAGTTCATTAAGCGTAGATTTATGAGCATCATTAAATCTTGATAATTCCTTTTTTATATCTCCATCTTTTTTGAGTAATGTTTTAGTTATATTATGTTGACCATGCTCTATAATTTTACATTTACCAATAGCGATTCCTTTGGATACCGATAATCCAGTCAGTATCATAGGGGATATTTTATTCATTCTCATCAAAATTCCTCTCTATTAATTTTTGAAGATTATTGATAGCGGAGACTTCATCTTTCCCATTTGCCATAATCTGTATTTCTGAACCCCGAGATGCGGATAACATAAGAATTTTCATGATACTTTTTGCATCAGCTGTTTTATCACCTTTTTTTATTTTTATATCAGAGCAAAATTTATTTGTAAGAGTAACAATTTTTGCAGCTGCCCTTGCATGCAGACCAAGTTTATTTTTAATTTGTAGTTTTTTTTCTTTCATCTTTTATCTCGAGCACTCCATCTCGACCACCTTCCAGAGCTTTAATCATGAGATTGTTTAAGTTTAAGTCTGGATAATTAAAAATATTCAATAACATAGAGAGATTGACTCCTGACACAATCTTGACATTCTTATAACAAGAAAATTCTTTAGCAATATTACTTGGTGTTGAACCAAACATATCCGTGAGGATTAATACACCTTTTCCACTATCTAACACTTTTACGTATTGTTTGGCTAAATTTATAATATCTGTTGGTTTATCATAATGATCGATAGATAATAGTTCTGTTCTAAGCGGTATAGAGCCATAGGTGGATTTAGCTGCTAGTAGTAATTGCGAACCAATGTCATTGTGTGTTAATAAAAGTAATCCTACATTCATATCAATATTATAATAGCCCTATATTTATTATACTGACCTTATCAAATCATATAAAGTATTAATCAATAAGATCAGATTTATTGAAAATTAGATTATTTAATTTTTAATAGAATATCAATCATACATCAAATTTTTTAATGTACATTTGTATTTCACTACTAGATGATGAATTTCTTAAATCAAGTAAAAAACTTTTATCTTCTAACATATTAGCTATACTAGCTAAGATATCGATATGAAGGCTATCTTTTTTTTCAGGAACAATTAATGCAAAAACTATATCTACATCATTACCATCAAGAGCTTCGTAGTTTAGAGGTGTCTCAAGTTTAATAACAATTATCTCAGGTTCTATTATATCCGGAATACGAGCATGAGGAATTGCTATACCTCTTCCAAGCCCTGTTGTACCAAGTTTTTCTCTTTCATAGAGTTTCTCAAAAATTATATCTTTTGCATTTTCGTGATACTGAGACATTTTTGATGCTATAAACTCTAGAAGATTCTTTTTGCTTGTAGACTTGACATCTAACATAATATTTTCCGTTTTAAGATATTGTGAAATATTCATTCTATTTTTTCTTTCTTTCGTTCGATGGCGGAATTGATAAAGACTCTCTATATTTTGATATAGTTCGTCTCGCAATTTTAAAACCATTTTTTGATAAACTATCAGCAATTTGAATGTCACTCAGTGGAGATTTAGGATCCTCTTTTGAGATAATTTCAGATAAGAGTGACTTTATTGATCTTGATGATGCCGTGGTACCAAATTTAGTTTTAATCTCAGATGAGAAGAAATATTTCATTTCATATACTCCTCTAGGTGTTTGAATATATTTTTTATTAGTACATCGAGAAATCGTTGATTCATGCATTCCGATTTCTTTCGCAATATCTTTTAACTTAAGGGGTAACATGGCAACATCACCTTTATCAAGAAAATTAATTTGCTTTTTCATGATACTTTGTCCAACTTTTAGGATAGTTATATTCCTATTTTGTAAAGCCTTTAAAAAAAATTTAGCATCTTGCAAGTTTGATTTAACATATTCTATATCTTTTTTAGCTGTAATTTTCTTTGCTAATGCTTCATATTCTCTATTAATTCTAATTTTTGGATTTATATTCGGATTTAATTCTGTAACCCATTTCTTATCCTTGAAAGTAACAATTACATCAGGAGCGATTTGCTCCTGTTCTAATGATTCAGTAATAATATTCCCCGGTTTTGGGTTGAGAGATTTAATAATACTCACAGATCCATTCGAGTAATTTTTTTTCTCTAATTCATTTAAAAAGTTATTTATAGTATTTAGTTTTGGATTAATTGTATTATCAAGTTTAGATATAATATGCTTCGACTCTTCATAATGTTTACTGTCAGTATGATAATGCTCTAACTGAATTAAAAGACAATCTTTTAAGGATGTAGCCCCGGACCCAATCGGATCAAGATGTTGTATTTTATGTAATACAGCAAAAATTTCCTGAAAAGTCACCTCCATGCTCTTATTCAATAAGATAAAGATATTTTCTAAGCTCTCAGTTAGGTAGCCAGAGTCGTTAATGTAATCAACAATATTATAGGCTATCTCTTCATCTTCTTTGCTAATTGATGACATACGAATTTGCCACATCAGATACTCCCTGAGAGTTTGATGTGGTTCGGCTAGCTGATCATAACCTTCAATCGCATCAGGACTATTAATTTTTTTTGACTCATACACACTCTCTTTAGATGAGTAAAGTATTTCAGAAGTTACTTCGCTTTCAAGAAAAGGGTTTGAGAGGATTTTATCATCTATTTCTTTTTGAAGTTCAATAGAATTAAGCTGAAGAAGCTTGATTGCTAGTTGAATCTGTAGAGTCATTGCAAGCTTGTTATTCAGTGAGATTTTTTGTTTGATGTTGGTTATCATAATTTAAAATTTTCACCCAAGTAAACTTTTTTAACTAATGGGTCTTTTATTATCTCTTTTGATTTTCCAAATGATATTACTTTGCCATCACTCAATATATATGATTCGTCACATACTTTGAGTGTTTCTCTTACATTATGGTCTGTAATTAGAACCCCTATACCCTTTTTTATTAGTGATTTAATAATTTTTTGTATCTCTATTACTGAAATTGGATCTATCCCAGCAAATGGTTCATCCAATAGAAGGAATTTTGGCTCAATAGAGAGAGATCTGGCAATTTCAACTCTTCTTCTCTCTCCACCGGAGAGACTTGCACCTTTGCTATCTAGTATATTTTCTATTTGTAGAGTATTTACTAGATAATCAAATTTATGACTAATTTCCTCATGAGTAAGTGATTTTCTAGTTTCTAATATAGACATAATATTATTTTTCACCGATAGATTTCTAAAGATTGAGGCTTCTTGCGGTAGATAGCTTAGTCCTAAATCTGAGCGAACATGCATTGGAGAGTTCGTAACATTGTTACCATCTAAGAAGATTTGACCCTGGTCACATCTTATAAGACCCACTAACATATAGAAAGTAGTTGTTTTCCCTGCTCCATTAGGCCCAAGCAAGCCAACCACTTTCCCTGTATCTACCCTAATAGAAACATCAGAGACAACAGCTTTTTCAGCATACTTCTTTGTAAGACCTTCGCATGATAAATGAACCATCATTGTCATTCCTTATTTCTCGTTTTTAATATCGTTCTCACTCTTTCTTTTATTTCAGTGTTGTTGATAGAATTTTTTTTAAGAACCTTCCAAGATTTATTCCCCATATCATAAATTAATTTATCACCTTCAATTTGTCCTGTTTTATTCTCATCAAATGATAATCGTTTTGCTTTTGATAATATTTTAACATAACCATTATTGATATCTGCAATTATACCCTCCCCACTTGTTTTTGAGTCAGGAGTTTTTATAATTCCAAATTTATCTGTTTCAACTTTCTCTTCATCAGGATAAATTACTGCTGATTCAGTAGATATATCCATTTCTTTTTTTTCTTCACCATCATATTTGATAAAAGTAACATCACCATAGAGGTAAATAGATTTAAATAACGAATCCGGATCCAAAGCCTTTTTTGCAGTGACTATCCAATATCCATGACCTACACTAAATATTCTCATCGATGGCCCTGTAACCTCAGATCTCTCACTATTAGGAAATTTTTCAAGTCGTTTGCCCTCCAGAATCCAGCTAACTTGCCCTTTTTCGTCAGTTTCAGTCATGATGAAGTCTGTAAGAAAATGATTAGCTATTTTATCATCTAGTTGATTATCATCATAAAGTGCATTTGATAGGATATATTCAACAATTATCGCTGATAGAAGTAAGATAACTAAAATATAAGTATTTTTTTTACTACCTAAAAGATGATGTAATTTATCTAACACTTTTTGACATGCATATCAAATCACAGACATCCCTGACTGCCCCTTTTCCGCCTTTTCTGGGTGTGATCCAATGTGATACGTTTTTAAGATTAATATAGTTTGCATTTGGAACTATGATACCCAACCCCACTTTAGAGAGAAGATTGGAATCAACAATATCATCACCAACGAAACATGTTTGTGAGAAATCAAATTTTTGAGAAAATTTTTCCTCAAAAGATTTCAATTTATCCTTACTATTTTGAATTACGTTCTTAATTCCGAGTTCTCTAGCTCTATGTTCTATAGCTTTAGAAAATCTTCCACTTATGATTCCAATTTCAATACCTAGATTTTTCACCAACATCAATCCGTGTCCATCTTGTGCATAGAATTTTTTGGATTCGTTTCCATTCTCATCAACATAAATTCCTCCATCAGTTAAAACTCCATCCACATCTAGTATGAGAAGTGAAATTTTACTTGCCCTCTCAAGTATATCTCTGGAGATTTTTTGCATAGATAGAGAATATTTCCCAGATTTCATTTTTTAATCAATTCCTTTTTTTAGAAGTAAATTCATAGTAAGCAAGCCTTTTAAAGAATTTTTCTTATCTATAACTATCAAGGATGTTATTTCGCATTCTTCCATGATAGTTAGAGCTTCTGCAGCTAATATATCATCATCAATTTTTATGTAATTTTTAGTCATAAAATTTTTTAATGTAAGGTTTGTGATATCAGGGTTTTTCTTTAAAGTTCTTCTTAGATCACCATCTGTAAATACTCCAGTTACTTTTTGTTTATCATTTAAAGCTATAACAATACCATGATTATATTTTGACATTACTCCAATTGATTTAATAAGTTTACTATCAGAATTAATTGTAGGAAGATTTTTTGTAAACATCACATCACTTACTTTTTTCAATAATCTTTTACCAAGAGCTCCTTGTGGATGAGATTTTGCAAAATCATCAGATGTGAATCCTCTGCATTGGAGAAGTGTGATTGCCAAGGCATCAGAGATCCCTATAGCAGTTATGACACTTGAAGTTGGAGTTAAGTTTAGCGGACAAGCTTCTGCGGAGACTCCACAATCAATAAATATATCAGATGCTGATGCCAAAGAAGATTTTTTATCGCCCACTATCGAGATTATTGGAACCTTTAGTAATTTTATTACTGGCAAAAGATTTAGAATTTCTTTAGTTTCACCTGAGTTAGAGTAAATTAATACTACATCATTATTTTTCAATCCGCCTATATCTCCATGCAAGGCCTCGCTTGCATGGATAAAAGTTGACGATGTTCCGGTACTAGACAATGTCGCAGATGATTTGGCAGCTATATGTCCTGATTTTCCCAAGCCTATTGTAACCACTTTACCTTGACAAGCTAAAATCTCTTCACATGCCTTTACAAAATTTTTATTAATTTTGTCTGCTATGGAATTAAGCGATCTACTTTCTAGTTTTATAACATTTTTAGCAATTTTAATTTTGTTAATATTCTTCATAATTATTGATATAAGCTATATTGATACGATACAAATAATAGTAACAATATTATATTTATCAATCTTGTCGATATAACGTTATAATTTTTTCGAATTATTATCAATATAAGAGTTGTAAGGAAAATCATAAATATATCCCTATAAACCTCATTTTTACTTAACGCAGTCGAAGATGTATCAATAAAACCTATAATACCCATTACTAGAACAATATTAAAGATATTAGATCCCAAAATATTACCTATCAGAAAATCAATTTTTTTCTTCCTTATTGACTCTATACTTGCTGCCAATTCAGGAATACTTGTGCCTATAGCCGTTATAGATAAACCTATTACATAATCAGAGATACCAATTTTTGTTGCAATATTCACTGCCCCCTCTAAGAAAAACTCGGTACCTAACAAGAGAATTGATAATCCTATAAACAGAAAAAAAAGTAACTTAATAAATTTGTCACCCAGCTTATTTTTATTTGGAGAAAAAGTTTCAGTAAATGATACCTTATAAAGAAAAAGAAATACTAACATTGTCATTAGTAAAACAGATGAGTCAAAAAGAGTAATTACTCCATCTAGCAGTAGATATAATATCAATACGGATAAGAATAATAAAAATTTTAGAAAAAACTTTTCTTCATGGTTAAAGCCTTCTTTAAAAGTTGTTGGTTTTATTTTCATAAACAATAAACTTAAAGCGAATACGAATCCTATATTGGCAATATTTGAACCTAATGCATTCCCTATTGCAATATTAGATTTTTGATCAAGACTCGATAGTATAGAAATAAATATTTCTGGAGCTGATGTAGCTATACCAATGAACAATAAACTAGAAATAAAGTAAGATATATTAAGAGTTACGGATATCCTCTCAGTATAATTTACAACAATAGATGCACCAAGAGCAATTAAGACTATACCTGCTATGAAATAGAGAATTCCTAATGTGAGCATAAATTTTTATAGACAAAATTAGTAGTCCACACTGTGAACATCTATTTCAAATTCCTCTTTTACATTCCCATCATTAACTAGTGATTCTCTTTTTTGTAGATAAGATTCACGTATAAAAATATACTTATCTTTTGCTGCTGTATCTAAAATTTTAGTTGCTCTTAGTAATCTTGCTCTTGTATCAACTATGTCAAGGGTTTGTAAAACTTGTCTCTCTTCATGATGGAGTTGTTCGACAGGAGAAATTTCATAATCTAATACCATAGATGGACCATCTCTAAATGATGATGGGCCCAGGAATGGCAAGACTAGGTAAGGACCATCAGGTACTCCCCAAAATCCAAGAGTCTGGCCAAAGTCCTCTTTATTTTTACTCAGTCCCATTGGAGTGGCTACATCAAATACTCCAAATATACCTAGAGTAGAATTTAAAATAAATCTCATTGTGTCTCTTCCAGCTTGAGCAAATTTCAGTTGAAGTAAGTCATTTGTTATTGTTCCAATTTCTCCAAGATTACTGAAAAAATTAGAGATTCCTGCTTCGACAGGGTCTGGGGTAATATACTTATATCCTTTTGCAATAGGCTTGAGTACATTATCATCAACTACCTCATTGAACTCAAATATAGCTCGATTCATCGGTTCAAGAGGATCATCATCACTAGCATATGCACCAGGAGTAAGCATGAATATAAATAGTAGTTGGTATAATAAGTATTTTCTTAGTTTATCCATCTTGATCACAGACTCAACAATGATATTATTATACACCATGCTATGAAGATTTTTAAATACATAATAATTATTTTAGTCTTATTTCCATCAATATCTCTTATATCTCAGATTAATCCTGATGTGTTCCTTAAGAATAGCGTCGAAGAGGTATCTGCATTTATTGCCAAGAACAAGTCTCAACTAGAAGAAGATGACAAGTTTTTAGAGAAAAAAATGAATGATCTTGTGATTCCTAAATTTGATATAGTTTTAATGTCTAAAATTGCCCTTGGTAAAGAAACTTGGACCAGTATTAATAGCAATCAAAGAGATAGGTTTGTAGAGTCATTCAAGAGTTTGATGGTAAGAACATACATGAAATCACTCACTGTATTTGATGGAGAAAAAATAAAATTTTTACCATACTCTCCAGGGAATAGACCTGATGTGGCCAAGGTAAAATCTCTATATATTTTGGGCGACGGTAATTTGCCGGTTAACTATAGACTTAAAAAAAATGATAATGGTGACTGGAAAGTTTTTGACATAATAATAGATGGAATAAGTTTACTTAAAAATTATAGATCTGACTTCAAAAATCATGTCAAAAATAAAGGAATAGAATCTCTCATCAAAAAACTTAATGACAATTAAGTAAATGGCTTTATAGAAACTAATAATTTTGGTAGAAGCGATAGAACTGCTAGTAGGGCCACAAGCATCGCTAATCCAGTAAATAGGCCAAATAATATTGTTGGAATAAAATTTGATAATACTAATATTGAAAAGCCAAAGATAATTGTTATGCCTGTAAAAAATATTGCTCTTCCGATACTGTCATGAGAATTTATAATTGCTAGTTCATAATCATTTGACTTGAAATATTCCTCTCTAAATCTATATATATAGTGAATGCTATTATCTACTGCGATACCGATAGTAATTGCAGCAATAGTGATAGTCATCATATCAAGAGGTAGATCAAGTAATCCCATTAGACCCAGCACAAATGTCGCAGCCAGAAGATTAGGTATAATTCCAATTATAGAAAGTAAAAAAGATCGGAATAATATCAGGAACATAAAGGTTATGCCTAACATTACAAAACCTAACGATAATATTTGAGAGTCAAATAAACTTTGAAGCATATTATTGTATAAAATAAGAATTCCAGTTAAATAGAACTCATTTTCATTTAATCCCACAATATTTTTTAGATCAGAATTAATTTTCTTTATAAGAGTATTTCTTCGAAGATCATCCTTAGAGTCTAAAACACGAACATTAATCCTAGCCTCATTGTTTTCAATTGACACATAAGGATTTACAGCCATCTCTCTTACTCTTTCTGGCGCCCTTTTATAAAGTAAAGCCATCTCTAAACTATCAAGTTCTTTGTTATCATTTACTGCTTCAGCAACTCTAATAGTTGAGGCTAGTGATAGTACTTTTCCTATTTCGGGAAGCGAATCAAGATAATCATGAACCTTTTTTATTTTATGAATCTTATCGACGGTAAACCAATCAGATTCTTGAGACTCTTCATCATCTAGAAGATCATCTCCAAAATCATCATCTAATAAAATCTCTTCATCATTAAATTTGAGTATGATATCTAGGGGAGTTGTACCACCTAGTTTGTCGTCAATTTGTTTCATACCTTGATATATTTCAGTATTAGATTTGAAATAATTGATAAAACTGTTTTCTACTCTGAGCTGTGTTATCCCAAAGATTGTGGCAATCAGTAATAACCCACTTATGAGATAAATTATTCGACCATAATTAAGCGTTAAGTATGCTAGTTTATTTGTTATTAAAAATTTCGTATTCTTTTTACTATTCATATTTATATCAGGAGACATGAAACACATTAAAGAGGGGAGCAATAGAAAAGAAGTTAAAAAGGTTGCTACAAGACCAATAGTCATCATATACCCAAAATCGATCACAGGTTTTATATCACTAAAAACTAGAGAGGCAAATGCAACGATAGTAGTTAATGCCGTATAAAGACATGGCCATACCATTTGAGATGTAGTCGCACAGACCAATTTATATTTATCACTAATTTGTGATGACAGTTGTCTATATCTAACAATTAAATGTATGTTCATTGACAAAGTTAATATCAACATCAACGAAATAAAATTAGATGATATTACCGTAACTTTCCAATCAAGAAAACCTAATACGCCTATCATAAAAATTACAGCATATAGGCAACTCGCTATTGGTAGGATAACCCATTGAGGCTTTCGGAAGATTATGACTAGTGTAATTAATATAAAAATAAAAACACCAATACCAAAATTTATCAAATCACTTCTAACATATCCAATCATATCATCAGCAATCATGGGAATGCCTCCCATACGAATCTCAATATTATATTTAGAACTGAAATTTATTTTGACCTGTCTTAACTGATTGAGTATGTCATGAACATTGTCGTCATATCTTTTTTTAATAACCTGATATTTATTATTGATGGTACTTAAGTTTTTTAATTCTTCACTAGTAAGAGTTCTATTAATTTTTTTTGATATTAAATCTGATCTTTCTCTAGCTAATTCTAGTAATTCGTTATTTGCAACAAGATTGATTTGAATAGCAGTTGTATAACCGTCCTCGCTAATAATTAGATTTTTATATATTGGGCTATTAAGAATCTCCTTTTCTGCTCTAGCCAGATCGACGCTATCAGACAAAATATTCGGAACATTATCTATCATCTCGGTAAAAGTCAAATCTGAACTTTCTACAAGAGGTATATCTACGATAGATACCACGGATTCTACTCCATCTATTGCTGAAAGATTTTCTTTAAGCTCTTTAATTATATTGAGACTATTTTTGTTGAATATACTATTGTCGTTTTCTGTAAATGTAAAAATCACAAAATCTTTTGTAGAATAATTTTTTATTGTTTCTCTATATGTCATCAAATCCTTATCATTTTCAAGTATCAAAGAATCTGCCGATGCATCAAGCTTAAAATTAGTGATAAAATTTGATGAGGTTATAACTACAAAAAGAAGCGCTAGTAGTGTTCTCCCAGGGAATTTGAGAATATTTTCGAAATAAATTTTTGAGATGATATTTTTCATTGTATTATGTACCCTAAGATTTAGAATATCTAAACAAATTAATCTTTTAAAGCAAATTATGGATAAATTAATTATAAATAGAACTCTTCCTATTAGTGGAGTAGTATCAATTTCCGGAGCTAAAAATGCGGTTTTACCTATGATTTGCGCATCTGTAATGGTCTCAAATGATTCCGTAAGAATTAAAAATGTTCCACATCTCCATGATGTTACCACTACCCTTAGGTTATTAACTCAGATGGGAGTTACAACTACTATGGATGAAGAGATGAGCATAAGTCTTGATTCGTCAACTATTACTAATAGTTTTGCGCCATATGATCTTGTTAAAACAATGAGAGCTTCAATATTAGTATTAGGGCCATTGTTGACAAAATTTGGAGAGGCTAAAGTCTCTCTTCCTGGTGGCTGCGCCATAGGAACAAGACCTGTTGGATTACATATTGACGCACTTGAAAAAATGGGAGCATCAATTGAGATTGAAAATGGTTATATTTCAGCTAAATGCGATAAGCTTATAGGGGCTTGTATCGATTTTCCTAAGACAACAGTCACTGGGACTGAAAATATACTTATGGCCTCTACACTTGCTAAAGGTAAAACCATAATTAAGAATGCTGCGATGGAACCCGAAGTAGTTGATTTAGCAAATTTTCTGATCAAAATGGGCGCAAGGATTTCTGGGCATGGAACAAATACTATTGAAATTGAAGGAGTTGATAACCTTCAAGGAGTATCATACTCTGCATTACCAGATAGGATAGAGACCGGTACTTTTTTAGTCGCAGCTGCAATTACAGGTGGTAAAATAACCGTCAAAAAAGCTATTTCATCTCATCTGGAGGCTGTATTAAAGAAACTACAAGAATCAGGAGCAGAGATCACATTTACAGATAACGAAATCTCTCTTGATATGAATGGGAAAAGACCAAGAGCTATTGATATTAATACAGGCCCTTATCCACAATTTCCTACTGACATGCAAGCACAGTTGACAGCACTTAATGCTGTAGCAGATGGAACGAGTATTATAAAAGAAAATATTTTCGAAAATCGCTTTATGCATGTACAAGAAATGACTAGAATGGGAGCAGATATTAAGTTGGAGCACAACAGAGCTATTGTTGTTGGCAAAGAGGAGTTAGTTGGTGCCCAAGTTATGGCTACTGATTTGAGGGCTTCAGCAAGTCTAATATTGGCTGGATTAGTAGCAAAAGGAAAAACAGAAATTGAAAGGATTTATCATATTGATAGAGGGTATGATTGCATCGAGGAAAAACTTCAGCAACTTGGAGCTGATATACTTAGAGTACCGATGTGACTTATAATATTTGATTATGTATTTAGCTATTTCAAAAGGAAGGATTTTAGAAGAGTCTCTAGAATTACTTGATAATTTGAATATAAGATGCCATGAGTCCCCATTAGTTTCACGTAAGTTAATTTTCAAGACAAATGATAAAAATCTTAAAATTATTATTGTAAGAGCCAGTGATGTTCCTGCATATGTAGAATCTGGAAAAGTAGACATGGGTATAGTAGGTAAAGATACATTATTAGAAAAAAATAGCAGTGATCTACTCAGGCTTAAAGATCTAAAAATCGCAAAATGTAGATTAGTCGTTGCTGGGAAAAAAGGAGTAGATTTAGTTAGCAATATGAAAATAGCAACAAAGTATCCTTCAATTACACAAAAATTTTTTCAATCTCAGGGTTTACCATGTTCAATTCTCAAGTTATATGGATCTATTGAGTTAGCAGCTGTACTTGGTATGACTGATGCTGTGGTAGATTTAGTTGAAACCGGAGCAACTCTTAGAGAGAATGGTTTATCCGAACTAAAACTTATTGAAAATATATCATCATACTTAGTTATGAATAAAACATCCTATAGATTCAATAAAAAATATATTGATGAGCTTATTAATAAAATATATTAACTATGACAATAAATAAGAAGACTGATGATTTAAAAATTTCTTCAATGAAAGAATTGATAACACCTATTTCATTAATTAATGAAATGCCTATATCGGAAATAGCTGTTAAAACAATTGTTGACAGTAGAAATCAAATAGGAGAGATCCTTCACAAGAAAGATAGGCGGCTCTTGTTCATCGTTGGTCCTTGTTCTATCCATAATGAAGATGCTGCGATTGATTATGCTGAGAGACTTTTAAAATTAAAAAAAATTGTTGAGAAAAATATTTTTGTTGTTATGAGGGTCTATTTTGAAAAACCTCGAACAGTTTTAGGATGGAAAGGTCTTATTAATGATCCGGATTTAGATAACAGCTTCAACATTAACAAAGGAATACGAAAAGCTAGAAAGTTACTTTTAGATTTAGCCGAGCTTGGTATGCCAGCTGGACACGAATATTTAGATTTGATCAGTCCGCAATATATAGCTGATCTGATAAGCTGGGGTGCTATAGGAGCAAGAACGACAGAAAGTCAAAGTCATAGAGAGCTGGCATCAGGATTATCTTGTCCAGTTGGTTTTAAAAATGGAACAGATGGCGGTATTCAAATAGCTATTGATGCTATTAAATCTGCCAGTAACCCTCATAACTTTCTTTCAGTCACAAAAGAGGGAAAATCTGCTATATTTTCGACAACAGGTAATAAGGATTGTCATATTATCTTAAGAGGAGGTAAAAACTCTAACTATGATAAAGATAGCGTTTATGATGTAACGCAGCAACTAGAAAAAAATAATTTAATCGCAAGTATCATGATTGATTCAAGTCACGCTAATAGTCAAAAAGATTTTTCAAAACAGAAAAATGTTGTGAGAGATGTTCAAAATCAAATAATTGAAGGCAATAAGACAATATGCGGGTTAATGATAGAGAGTAATTTGATTGAGGGCCGCCAAGATATTGGTGATGGTAAAAATTTAACTTATGGTCAAAGCATTACCGATGCCTGTATAGGTTGGGATGAGACCGAAGAATTGATTATTGAAACTAATGATATTCTTGAAAATAACAAATAAAAGATGAAGACGCTTATATTAAATACTAAAAAGAATAGATTCACAAAAATGTTTCTAGACAGGCTTAACATCAGAGATGATATCAATCAAAAGACAGAAAATTTTGTCCGTAGGGTGATACAGGATATAAAAAAAAACAGGGATAAATCACTAATTAAATATATTTCTAAATATGATAACAAATCAATTTTAAATATTAAAAAAATACTTGTCACAAAAAGTGAAATCAAAAAAGCATATAAACTTGTATCTAAAGATCAAATCATTAATTTAAAAAAAGCAATTTCAAGAATTAAGAAATTTTCAAAAAATCAACTTCATAGAAGTTGGTCATATAAAGACGGAACATCCATACTTGGAGAAAAAATTACGGCAATAAATTCTGTCGGGGTTTACGTTCCAGGTGGAAAAGCGTCTTATCCATCCACAGTAATGATGAATGTAATTCCAGCTAGAGTAGCAGGTGTAAATAAAGTATATATGACATGTCCAATAAATAATTTAGCTGACCATGCTTTAGCAATTGTAGCTGGAGATTTATGTAATGTAGATCTAATATTCAAAATGGGCGGTGCTCACTCAATTGCGGCACTTGCTTATGGAACATCGGTTGTTCCTAAAGTTGATAAAATTGTTGGACCAGGTAATTTATTTGTAAGTACTGCAAAAAAAATTGTTTACGGTGATGTTGGTATCGATAACATTGCAGGTCCATCTGAAATTGTGATCGTTGGTGATGATAAAAATAATCCAGACATGATTGCAATAGATCTATTTTCTCAGGCTGAACATGATGAATTAGCTCAACCAATTCTGGTATCTAAAAGTGAAAAACTTCTACTCAGGGTATTAGATTCTATGCGAAGATTATTACCTAAAATGCCAAGAAAGAAAATTATTATGCAATCAGTCAAAAATAGAGGAATGTTTATTAAAACAAGCAGCGATTCAGAAACTGCAGAAATAATTAACATAATAGCACCAGAGCATCTTGAACTTTTGCATTACAATCAGAAGCTTATAAAACAAATTCATAATGCTGGTGCAATTTTCATTGGTGAAAATAGCCCTGAGGTATTTGGTGATTATTGTGCTGGTCCTAATCATGTTTTGCCTACATCAGGCTCAGCAAGATTTTCATCGCCACTTGGTGCACATGACTTTTTAAAAAGATCTAGTGTTATTAATATTTCAAAGAAAGATGCAGTTCTTTTAAGTAAAATTTCAGAATCACTTGCAGAGGCTGAAGGTCTTCATGCACATGCATTATCGGCTAAAATTAGAGGCAAATAAAAAATCATCTTCACTATAATTTTGGCATTTTTTCAACTTTTACATTTGTATTAAGTATATCGCCTATTCTTTGTATCTGAAAAGAAACTAAATCTCCAGGCTTAGATTTACCAATTATATCTTGCATATCTTTTATTTTATCAACTTTCATCCCATTAACTTTTTTAATTATGTCTCCACTTCTAATGCCTGCATTTTGTCCTGGACCACCATCATAAACACCACTAATCATTACACCATCTCCTCTATAATTTGGATTAGATATGATACCTACGAAACCCCTTATCACTTCTCCATTTTCAATTATTTGTGTGAAAACATATTTCACTATATCAACCGGAATTGCAAAACCAATGCCATCTGAACCACCGCCTAGGGAACTGATCATTGTATTTATACCGATTAGTTCTCCATTGCTATTAACAAGTGCACCTCCGGAATTTCCAGGATTAATAGCAGCATCTGTTTGTACATATCTTTGATAAGAGTATGCTTCGGGGGAAATTTCCTTGTCAGTTGCCGAAACAATACCAAGTGTTATCGTTTGACCTACCCCAAGAGGATTCCCTATCGCAAGAGATATATCTCCAACTCTCACACTATCAATTTTTCCGAGAGTTATTGGTTTGGTATCGTAATTAATTTTGATTACAGCTAAGTCAGTAAGAAAATCATAACCGATAACCGATGTTTGATGATCATTTCCATTAGAATCCCTTACTAAAATTTCATCTGACCCTTGGATCACATGGAAATTAGTGACTATATATCCATTGCGTGATATGACAACTCCTGAACCTTGTCCAGAGGGAATTGTTTTTCTTCTTTTCAATCTTCGTTCTCTAGGATCAATAAAAAAAATATTATTTTCATAAGTTTTTTTTGTATAAATGGAAACTACGCTTTGATTTACTTTTTCTACTGTAGTGCTGTAACTACTTGATGCATTAGTTTTATAGCTATTACTGACTTCAATTATCTCTACTTTTTCTGAGAACATGCTTGACCCAGAGTAATAAAGCACTATGCCTGTGACTACACCCAGAATTATATAATTTTTTAAATCCTTCATTCGATTTTCACCAACTTTTGTGTGTGATATATTATTATATATTAATTATCTTATATATTAATTAAATATGTGCTACTATATATTGACATATTTTTTCACTGCTGGACAAATGAGCGATACGGAAAATAAATCAAATAGGAGAAAATTCTTAACTAGATCAACCCAATTATTGGGGGGGATTGGTGGCGTGTTCGCATTGATACCTTTTTTGTCTACAATGTCACCTAGTGAGAGAGCAAAATCTGCTGGTGCCCCAATTGAAGTTGATATATCAAATATTCAACCTGGGACGTATAAAGTATTTGAATGGAGAGGGAAACCGGTCTGGGTTGTTAGGAGAACTCAGCAAATGATCGATCAAATCGTAGATAGAGATGAGAAGCTAAGTGACCCTATGTCAAATGAGGAATTTCAGCCCTCATATGCTAAAAATAAGTATCGTTCAATCAAACCTGAGTATCTGGTTTTAGTAGGTGTTTGTACTCATCTTGGTTGTTCTCCCTTATATAAACCAAATTCTAGATCGACTGAATTAGGTTTAGATTGGAGTGGTGGTTTCTTTTGCCCATGTCATGGCTCTAAGTTTGATCTATCTGGAAGAGTACATAAGGCTATGCCTGCACCATCTAATTTAGAAGTTCCACCATATTATTTTGCTAGTGAGACTAAAATAGTAATAGGTCAAGATGGAGAGCAAGCGTAATGAGTAAATTTATGGCATGGATTGATGAGCGACTTCCAGTAAGTAATTTTGTAAAAAATCACCTTTCGCAGTACTATGCTCCGAAAAATTTTAATTTTTTTTATTTCTTTGGAGCTCTAGCAATTTTTATATTTATACTTCAAATTGTTACAGGGATATTTTTAACGATTAACTATAAACCAGATGCAGATCAAGCTTTCGCGTCTGTAGAATACATAATGAGAGATGTAGAGTGGGGATGGCTCATAAGGTATATGCATTCTACCGGGGCATCATTTTTCTTTATAGTCATCTATTTACATATGTTTAGGGCGATGCTGTATGGGTCATACAAAAATCCTCGAGAGTTATTATGGATTTTTGGTATGTTAATCTTTGTTTTATTAATGGCGGAGGCTTTTATGGGATATCTGCTTCCTTGGGGGCAAATGTCATATTGGGGAGCACAAGTTATTATTTCGCTATTCGGTGCTATTCCATTTTTTGGAGAATCGCTGGCTTTGTGGATTAGAGGAGACTATGTTATATCTGATGCAACACTAAATAGGTTTTTTGCTTTTCATGTTATAGCATTACCACTATTATTGTTTGCTCTGATTTACTTACACCTAGCTGCCCTTCATACCACTGGCTCGAATAATCCCGACGGAATAGAAATCAAAAAAATTAAAGATGATAAAGGAGTACCGCTGGATGGAATTCCATTTCATCCATATTACACTGTAAAAGATGTCTTTGGATTATCAGTATTTCTTGTTTTGTTTACCTTTGTGGTATTCTTTTTACCTGAGTTCGGAGGTTATTTCCTTGAGAAAGATAATTTTGTTCCAGCTGATCCTCTAAAAACACCTGAGCATATTGTTCCAGTTTGGTATTTCACACCGTTTTACGCAATATTGAGAGCAATACCTGATAAATTTGGGGGAGTTCTTACTATGGGCCTTGCTATTTTTGTTCTTTTCTTGCTTCCTTGGATAGATAGATGCAAAACAAAGTCAATAAGATATCGCTCTAAAGAATACAAGATAATTCTCTCGTTGTTCGCTGTTAGTTTTATAGGACTTGGTTTCATTGGTATGAATCCAGCTACACCTGTATTAACATGGATTGGAAGATTATTTACATTAATCTATTTTGGATTCTTTGTTGCTTTATATTTCATCAGTAAGAATGAAAAAACGAAACCTGTGCCGGATAGAGTTGTCATGCATGAATAAAATTACTCCTTTTCTCTTTTTTTTATTCAGTTTTCCTTTAAATACATTTGGAGCGAGTTCGTCAATTGATCTCAAACAAGTTCAAATAGACTTAAGTAACAAAGCATCGTTACAAAGGGGCGCTAAAATTTATGTTAATAACTGTCTTGGATGTCATACTCTTAAATACCAACGTTATGTTAAACTCATCGATCATCTTGATCTGGATAAGTCTACTATTGAAGAGAATTTGATATTTACCGCAGATCAAAATGGAGAAAAAACAAAGATTGGGTCTCTAATGCTTAATGCAGTAAATATATCACATATTAAAGAAGCGTTTGGCGTGGTTCCTCCTGACTTAACATTAATTGCTCGTTCGAGAGGATCTGATTGGCTATATACATTTCTTTTATCTTTCTATAAAGATGAGACGAGACCATTAGGTGCAAATAACTCGCTATATCAGAATGTAAATATGCCACATGTACTCTGGTGGATGGAAGGAGTAAAAGAACCAACAGACAATCAATTAAAAAACTTTAAATACATTAGTTCGGGCTCAATGTCAGTTGATGAGTATGAAAAATCAATTGGCGACCTAGTTAATTTTTTGACTTACGTTTCAGAACCTGCCAAATTAGAGAGATATAAAATTGGTTTTTGGGTCGTCTTGTTTTTAGTCTTTTTTGCTTTTGTAGCATATTTACTAAAAATTGAATACTGGAAGGATGTAAAATAGATATGACATCTCTAGCAAATAGAAGATCAGCAATACTTCTTTTCTCTCTTCCAGATTGTTTGCATAGTCATAGAACTAGATTAGTTATTAAAGAAAAAGAAATCTCTGCCGAACTTCATGAAGTAGATACGGAGAATATTTCTGATGAAATAAAAACTATTAGTCCTTATGATGATTTTCCAACTTTGGTAGACAGAGATTTGGTTTTACAAAATTCTAGAGTAATTATTGAATACCTGGATGAGAGATTTCCTCATCCACCACTTCTCCCCGTTGACCCAGTAGCACGTGCCAAATTTAGATTGGCATTAGATGCTATTGAGCATCAATGGTACCCGGAATTTAACCTTGCCTATAAAGATGGTAATTTGGATGGTAAATTTATTGATAAAATTAGTAATTATTTTTTGGAAATTGTACCATTAATTTCGGACAAATTTTTTATGAGCGAGGATTTTGGTCTTGTAGATTGTAGTTTGGCTCCACTTCTTTGGAGAATAAAATCTCTTGGAATAGAAAAGAGTGACAATAAGCAAATCATCGATAAATATTCAAAAAGGATATTTGATAGATTATCATTCCAAGAAAGTCTTAGTGAAGCCGAGAAAGACTTCTAGTCATTTTTTTCTGTAAATTTATCCAAACATTCACATATTGAGTGAATAATTATTAGATGCATTTCTTGAATTCTACTAGTTCTATTAGAGGGAACAATAATCTCGCAATCATTTTTCACTAGTAAATCGCGCGCTTTACCACCACCATTACCTGAAATAAGAATATTAGTTATATTTTTTTCTTGTGCCGCCTTAATTGCCTCAATAATATTTTCAGAATTTCCACTTGTCGTAAAAGTCATCAAAACATCTTCTTTTTTCCCAATAGCCTTTATTTGTTTTGAAAATATTTTTTTATAATCATAATCATTTGCTATTGATGTTAATGTCGCAGTGTCCGAGTTGAGAGATAGGGCTGGAAGTTCTTGTCTTTCTAATTCAAATCTATTTATAAATTCTGAGGCAATATGTTGAGCGTCCCCAGAAGACCCTCCGTTACCACACGTAAGTAATTTGCCTGATTTACTTAGCATATTTATAATAACTTTAACTGCATTGTCGATATCTTTTATTATTAAGCTAAGGCAGTCATTGTTAATTTTACTATTTTCCTCAAAATTTGATTGAATTATTTTAGATATATTCATGTTTTTTTAAATTATACTAATATTACACTATAATCTAATGAACATGAAATCAATATGGTAATGAAAGGAAAACTTTATATAGTCTCTACGCCAATAGGAAATTTAGAAGACGTAACATTTAGAGCAATAAGAATATTGAATGAATGTGATTATTTGCTTGCTGAAAGTTCTGAAAGATCATCAAAAATTTTACAAAAATATAACATTTCAAAAAAAATAGTAACTTTTAATAAAGATAACGAGAAGAATAAAGTATCAAAAATTCTTAATGATCTCTCAAAGGGTAGTGAAATTGCTCTTGTATCTGACGCTGGTACTCCATCTATCTCGGATCCAGCATTTGAATTAATTAAATTGTGTGATTATAAGTTTGCTGTGATCCCTATACCCGGCCCTAGTTCATTAACCTGTGCTTTATCAATATCACGAATCCCTATAAATAATTTTTCGTTTCATGGTTTTCTTCCAAAAAAAAAATCTGGACTTATTGACTCTCTGAAAAATATTAAAGCAACTAATCTACCGGCTGTTATCTTCGAGAGCAAAACAAGACTTTTACAGTTATTATCTACAATGTCAGAAATTCTAGGCAAAGATGTAAAGATAAATGTATTTAGAGAACTGACTAAAATTCATGAAGAAGTAATTAATATGTCAATAGGCGATACTATAGAGTTTTATAATAATAAGAAGCTTAATGGAGAATTTACTATCATAGTCGATAAATGTAATGAGAGTAACGATCATGCGTATGCTCATGGAGAAAGTATTAAAATTCTCTTAGAAAAATTTTCTCCATCAGAAACGGCTACTGTTGTGAGTAAATTCACAGGTATTAATAGAAAAGATGTATACAAATATATATTAAGTATTAGACAGGAGCCTTAGAAACAAGTAATATATAGCTTTAGATGAAACTAAAAAATACTATAAGAGATGACTCAAATTGAGCCATCTTTTTTTTTATTTAAACTAAAGAATTGAAAAAAAATAATGCTATACTCTTATTTGAAAATGGAATGACGTTCCATGGCCAATCAATAGGAATAGATGGAATAAAATCTGGAGAGGTTGTTTTTAACACGTCGATGACCGGTTACCAGGAGATTTTGACTGATCCATCTTATCATAGCCAAATTATCAATTTCACGAATCCGCATATTGGAAACACAGGTGTCAATGATATTGATATAGAATCAGACCACGTCCATGTCTCTGGGTTGATTCTTAGGGATTTAGAGATTCTTGCAAGCAGCTGGAGGAAAAAGCATACATTATCTCAATATTTAAAAAAGAATCATGTAGTAGGTATGTCTGGAGTTGATACAAGAGAAATAACAAAACTATTGAGACAGAATGGTTCGCTTAATGCATGTATGATGTGTAATAAAAACTTGTCAATTGAATATATGCAGAATGAACTAGATAAGTTTCCTGGTCTCATAGGTCAAGATCTTGCAAAAGTGGTTTCAACCAATAAAGTATATAATTGGGATAAAGGCCGTATAGATATATATAAAAATAAATCAAAAGACGCAAAGAATAAATTTAGAGTAATAGCATATGATTTTGGTATTAAGCTAAATATATTGAGAATATTAAGAGATTTAGATTGCGAGATTATGGTTGTTCCGGCAGACTATCCAGCAAAAGATGTACTTGCGAATAATCCAGACGGTATTTTTCTGTCAAATGGACCTGGTGATCCCGAAGCATGTGATTATGCTGTAAAAAACATTAGAGAAATATTAAAATGTAGGATTCCAATCTTTGGGATATGTCTAGGATTTCAGCTTTTAGGAATATCTATCGGAGGCAAAACAACTAAGATGAAATTTGGTCACCATGGAGCAAATCATCCTGTCATAGACCTAGAAACTAATAACGTTCTTATAACCAGTCAGAATCATGGCTTCATGATCGACGAAGGCTCTCTTCCATCTAATGTAAAATTAACTCATAGGTCTCTGTTTGATGATTCTTTACAAGGAATTGAGATAACGGATAATCTTGCATATGGTTTCCAGGGACATCCTGAAGCAAGCCCAGGCCCTCATGATATTCATCATATATTTGATAAATTCTTGAAATATATGTCCGAGAAAAAAAATGCCTAAGAATAAGAAAATTAGGAGTGTAATGATAATAGGTGCAGGCCCAATTGTAATTGGTCAAGCATGTGAATTTGATTATTCTGGAGTTCAAGCTTGCAAAGCGCTGAAAGAAGAGGGTTTAAGAGTTATTCTAGTAAATTCCAATCCAGCAACTATTATGACAGACCCCGAAATGGCTGATAAAGTATACATCGAACCTATACATTGGAGAAATATAGAAAAAATTATTATTCGCGAAAGGCCTGATGCCATTCTTCCTACAATGGGAGGTCAAACCGCATTAAATACGACCCTCGATTTAAATCGTCATAAAATTCTTGAGAAATATAATGTAAAAATTATTGGTGCAAGTGTGGCCTCTATCGATATGGCCGAGGATAGAGAATTATTTAAAAATGCCATGAGCGAAATAGGCTTGGACACACCACATGCTTTTATTGCTCACACATATGCAGAGGCTGAATCTCATCAAAAAGAAATTGGATTTCCTGTTTTAATCAGGCCTTCATTCACATTGGGAGGTAGCGGTGGAGGAATAGCATATAATATTCAAGATTTTGAAAAAATTGTAAAAAGAGGCTTAGATCTCTCTCCTACATCAGAGGTATTAATAGAGGAATCTGTCATTGGATGGAAAGAATTTGAAATGGAAGTTGTCAGAGATAAGAGTGACAACTGTATCATAGTATGCTCTATTGAAAATATTGATCCAATGGGCATACACACTGGTGACTCAATTACTGTGGCGCCAGCACAGACATTAACAGATAAAGAATACCAAATGCTTCGAAATGCCTCTGTCAAAGTTTTACAAAAAATAGGTGTAGATACAGGGGGTTCAAATGTTCAATTTGCAGTTTCTCCCGATGATGGAAGAATTTTAGTTATAGAGATGAATCCAAGAGTATCTAGGTCATCAGCCCTTGCATCAAAAGCAACTGGTTTTCCTATCGCAAAAGTAGCTGCTAAACTTGCAATCGGATATACTCTTGACGAACTCCGAAATGAAATTACTGGAAATGTGATACCAGCATCATTTGAACCAACTATAGATTACGTTGTTACTAAGATACCAAGGTTTGCATTTGAAAAATTTAAAGAAGCAGATAAAAGACTTACCACACAAATGAAATCTGTAGGTGAGGTAATGGCTATAGGTAGAAATTTTCAGGAGTCTTTCCAAAAAGCTCTTAGAGGTTTAGAAATAGGTATTGATGGCTTATCATCACCAAAAAAATCTTTCCAAAGCGAGAGAGAATATAGGGACAATATTAAAAATGAACTCAGAAATACTAATCCAGATAGAGTTCTTTATATAGCAGAGGCATTTAGAGCTGGAATAAGTATTGATGAAATCTATGAATTTTGTAAAATAGATTTTTGGTTTTTATCGCAAATCGAAGACTTGATAAAATATGAATCTAAAATCCGACAAAAGAATATAAATGAAATTTGCCCAGATTTTATGCTATCGATAAAAAGGAAAGGTTTTTCGGATTCATTTATTGCAAATATATTAGAAATTAAAGAAAAAGAGGTAAGAGATTTTAGATTAGAGCATAAGATCAATCCTGTCTTTAAAAGGGTTGATACTTGTGCAGCAGAATTTGCATCATCAACAGCATATATGTATTCCTCCTATGATTCAGAGTGTGAAGCTGAACCATCATCTACTAAAAAAATTGTCATATTAGGTGGTGGACCAAATAGGATAGGACAAGGCATAGAATTTGATTATTGTTGTGTGCATGCTTCTCTAGCCCTGAGAGAAGAAGGGTTTGAGACAATAATGATAAATTGTAATCCTGAGACAGTTTCAACAGATTTTGACATTTCAGATCGACTATACTTTGAACCATTAACTCTGGAAGATGTACTATCAATCATAAATATTGAAAATCCAGATGGAGTCATTGTTCAATATGGTGGACAAACTCCTCTTAAGCTTGCTAGAGATCTAGAAAAAGAAGGTGTTAAGATAATAGGAACATCTCCAGAAGCGATTGATACAGCAGAAGATAGGGAGAAATTCAAATCATTAGTTCAAAAACTAAATTTAAAACAACCAAGCAATGCTACTGCCTCAAGTTTGGAACAAGCTATAGAAGCAGCTGATAAAATTGGGTACCCCTTAGTAGTTAGACCATCTTATGTGCTTGGTGGAAGGGCGATGGAAATTGTTGCAAGTAACGAGGATCTTACTAGATATATGGGAGAAGCTGTTTCAGTGTCTAATGATTCCCCGGTGTTATTAGATAAGTTTCTCAATGATGCTATTGAGGTTGATATTGATGTAATTTCGGATGGTGAAGATGTTTTTATCGGAGCTATCATGGAGCATATTGAAGAGGCAGGTATTCACTCAGGAGATTCAGGTTGCTCAATACCGCCATACACCTTGTCAGAGACAATTCTGGAAGAGCTAAGAACGCAAGTAATAAGATTAGCAATTGAATTGAATGTTGTTGGTTTAATGAATACACAATTTGCTATTAAAGATAATCAAATTTATCTTCTTGAAGTAAATCCAAGGGCTTCGCGAACAGCACCATTTGTCTCAAAATCAATAGGAGTCCAACTAGCTAAAGTTGGTGCACTAGTCATGTCAGGTAAAAAACTTAAAAGTCTGAATGTAGTTGAAGAAATCAAACCAAAATATTTTTCTGTAAAAGAGGCAGTATTACCTTTTGCAAAATTCCCTGAAGTTGATGTATTGCTTGGTCCAGAGATGAAATCAACTGGAGAAGTTATGGGAATAGGTAATAGCTTCGGTGAAGCCTACTTTAAAGCACAACGCGCTGCGGGAGTAATTCTTCCAAAAAAAGGTAATGTATTTATAAGCGTAAGAGATAAAGATAAAGGACCTGTGTGTGATGTAGCAAAAGAGTTAATTAAAATAGGATTTAATTTATTTGCAACTAGAGGAACACAAGTTTATTTAGAAAATAATAATATTAAGTGTGAAAGAATAAATAAAGTCAAACAAGGACATCCACATATAGTTGATATGATTAAGAATGGCAATGTACATCTTATAATCAATACTACTGAAGGTGCTTTATCAATCAAGGATTCATTTTCAATCAGAAAAGAAGCCAATAATCATAATGTATGCCTTACAACTACCATTTCAGGTGCAAAAGCATTTTGTAAAGCGATACTGTTTATAGATAATTTTGATGCATTAGATATTCAGTCTAGACATAATTCTATGAGTTAAGTTGAATTATATTTGTCGATCTCAATAAGATTTTCACTATTGGCAATAATACATGTTATACAAGTATCACCAGTAACGTTAACACTGGTTCTTATCATATCAAGCAGTCTATCTACTCCAAGTAACATTGCAATTCCCTCAGTAGGTATTCCAATCTCAACCAATATAAGAGATAACATAATTATTCCAGCACTAGGTATACCTGCGGTGCCTATAGATGCAATAGTGGCAGTAAAAATAATTGTCAATATATCATTAAATTCAAGATTTATTCCATAGTAAGAAGCTAGAAAAAAAGTTGCACATCCCTGCATGATAGCAGTACCATCCATATTTATTGTTGCTCCAAGAGGTATCGAAAAAGAGGCATACGATTTATCTACCCCATATTTTGATGTTACTTCTTTTAAGGTGTATGGTATTGATGCATTACTACTCGATGTACTAAAAGTAAATATTATTATTGACTTAATTTTTTTGAAAAATGTAGAAATTTCTAAATCGGAAAAAAAATATATTAAAGCGGAATAGGTAATAAAAAAATGTGCTATCAGAACAAATACTACAATCATGAAGTATTGCAAAAGAGGTATTAATACATCTATACCTAACATAGCAAAAGTCTCAATCAAAATACATGCTACCGCTATTGGAGCAAGATTAATTATCATAATAATTAATTTTGTTAGAATGGTATTAAGCTCATTAATAAAATCTACAAAGTGTGGGACATCATTCTTAATCAATGAAGTAGCAAATCCAAAAATTAATGCAAAAACGAGCACCTGAATAACGTTACCGTTAGCAAGTGCTGCAAAAAAATTACTAGGGAATAATGATAGTAAGGTATTACCATCATCGTTATCAATATCCAGAGATATCTCATTACTATCCATGATTACTTTTTGTGCATCAAAGGATATCAAAGATGAAAATAAAATTGCTAGTGAAATGGCGATAGCAGTAGTCAATAAATACATAATAATTGTCTTTGAACCTAATCTTCCTAATTTAGAGTGATCATTAATAGATATCATCCCTGAAATCACGGAAACAAAAATTAAAGGTAATACTATCATTTTGAGTAAAATTAAAAATAAACTACCTAAAGTTGAAAAAATATTTTCCACCATATATATAAAAATGATACTTTCGCTGAAGAAGATATTTATAATTGTCCCTAAAATAATGCCAAAAAGCATCGATAGAAGAATTTTTTTAGTCAAAGACATTATGATGCTGCTTGCAAAGCACCATCGTAGTTTGGTTCATTAGCAATTTCTTGAACAAGCTCTGTGTATAAAACTTTATTTTCTTTATCAAGGACTACAACTGCTCTAGCTGTAATACCTTCAAGCGGTCCATCTGTAATAAGAACTCCATAATCTTTTGCAAAATTTCTTGATCGCATCATCGATAATGGTTTGATTGTGTTTAAAGATTCACTACTGCAAAACCTTTTCATTGCAAAAGGTAGGTCAGCAGTAATTACGAGTGCAACAGTATCTGACATAGAGTCAATCCTGGTATTGAACTCTTTAGTTGACTTTTGACATACTGGGGTATCCAGACTGGGAACTATATTAAGGATTTTCTTGAATCCTTGATAATTT
>MDTE01157779.1_pt1 | contig 28177 bp, 45 predicted proteins | sample 811231 | NCBI WGS metagenome assembly MDTE01 (sample SAMN05326651, study PRJNA326480) | marine metagenome | isolation source: seawater | place: Indian Ocean: Red Sea | collected 2010 | reverse complement strand
CATTAAAACTTGGCATTCTGGATCACCAAATCTAACATTATATTCTAAAACATGTGGTTCATTATGAGCGTCTATTATTAAACCAATATACAATATTCCTTTGTATGGTATGCCTTCTTCTTGCATTCCTTTTAAAGTAGGTTTTATAATAGTTTTTTCAATTTTATTTTTAAGTTCATCATTTGAATTATGCATCAAAGGATGTGGAACTACAGCACCCATTCCACCAGTATTAGGCCCCTTATCTCCTTCTTTAAGTTTTTTATAATCTTTACAATATGGCAATATTTTATAATTCACACCATCACAAAGAACAAAACAACTCGCTTCTATTCCTTCAATAAAATCTTCAATTAAAACCTTTTTTGATTGTTCTTGAAATTTATTTAAAAGAAAAGTTTGAGGTATTTGTTTCCAAGCCTCCTCTTTAGATTTTGCAATGAAAACACCTTTACCCCCACAAAGACCATCTTCTTTAATTACAATAGGATAATATGGATTTTCTAAATCTAATGGAGAAACACTTACAATTTTATGTGGCCTATTATTGCGATAAATATCAAGGTCAATAAGTGCTTGATTCATTCCATCTGGATTTTTATCATAAACAAACCATCTTGGTGTAGGTATATTATTTCTTTGCATAAATTGTTTTGCCCACAATTTACTGGTTTCTAATCTTGCAGCAAGTTTCGTTGGGCCTACAATTTTAACATTAGGATATTTTTCTGCATATTCATCAACTATACCAAGATGTAGTGGTTCCTCAGGGCCAACTACTACAAAATCAGCTACTTTATGTTCTGGAAGGTCTAGATTAGTATAATTTCTTTTGAATGTAACATGCCCTTCTGAAGATAATTTTTTACAAATAGCATCTTCTCTTCCACCGTGTCCTATAACATCAATATATTTTATGCTCATTATACCTTTTTATTACCCACCCAAGGAATGCTGCTTTCGGGCCCGAAAGCAAAGGTTCAAAATCTTTACTATAACTAGAAGCACTTTTTTCTCTTTTTTCTAAATTTTTTCCAAACCATTCATGAGTGAACATTTGAGCTTCTTGTTCTTTTTTCTTTCTTTCAATAATTATCTTTTCTTTTAAATCCTCGTTACTTAATGCAAGCATTTGAATTGCAAGAAGTGCTGCATTTGTTGAATTATTTACACCAACTGTTGCAACTGAAACACCTTTCGGCATTTGTACAATTGACAACATGGAATCTAAACCACCAGCCAATGATGTTTTGATAGGAACACCTATTACTGGAAGAACAGTTGATGCTGCAATCACGCCTGGTAAATGTGCCGCACCTCCTGCCCCTGCAATGATAACCTTCACACCTCTTTTATCTGCGTTTATTGCATACTCATGAGTTGCAATTGGATTTCGATGAGCAGATAAAACATTAATATCATACTTTATGTTATATTGATTAAATGTTTCACAGCCTGGTTTCATTGCATCCCAATCTGAAATACTACCCATTACAATGCTTACATCAATTAATTGATGATTTTCTTTTTTCATGTTAAAACCTTGTTAAAAATGTAATCTATGTTTTTCTTATAATTATCTAAAATCATAATTTGATTCAATTCGTCCTCAGTAAATATCTGCCTTTCAAAGAACCCATAAAATATATTTCCTTTTGATAAGGAAATGCCTTCTTTTACAACATCTTGTACAAGTTTATAAGCTTTTTCTCGTTTATAACCTTTTTTAATTAAATGAAGTAAAACCTTTTGTGAATAATAAGAACCTTTTGTAAGGTCTAAATTTGATTTCATCTTTTCAGTATCAACTACCATATTATCTAGAACACTTTCAACTCTTTTAAGTGCAAAACTTAAATGTGTAAATGTATCTGGTAATGTTATTCTTTCAACACTAGAATGTGATATATCTCTTTCATGCCACAATGCAATATTTTCCATAGCAGGAATTAATGACATTCTTATAAGTCTAGCTAAACCTGTTAAATTTTCAGTTAAAATAGGATTCTTTTTATGTGGCATTGCACTTGAACCTTTTTGCCCTTCTGTAAAAGATTCAATTACCTCTCCAACTTCAGTTCTTTGAAGATGCCTAATTTCTATTGCAAATCTTTCAATTACTCCTGCAATAATAGATAAATGTGAAAATAAAAGTGCTAATCTTTCTCTTGGAATTACTTGTGTAGAAATATCTTCGGCAGGTATTTTTAATTTTATACTTAAATTTTCTTCCACAATTGGGTCAATCATTGAAAAGGTTCCAACTGCCCCACTACATTTTATCCTAACTATTTCATCAATATCCATGTCTAATGCTTGAAAACAACGTTGAAATGCTGCATAATGTGACAACATTTTCAATCCAAATGTCATTGGCTCTGCATGGATTCCATGTGTTCTTCCTATACAATAATCATATTTGTGTTTAATAGACCTTTCTTCTAATTTATTACAAATTGATAAAATACGTTTTTTAATTAAAGAAATAGATTCTTTAATTAAAATAGATTGAGAGGTATCAATTAAATCTTGACTAGTCATTCCATAATGTATATATTTGGAAGGTTCACCAATTACATTAGATAAATGTGTCAAAAATGCAATAATGTCATGTTTAGTTGTTTTTTCTATTTCATTTATTTTCTGTACATAACCATAGGAAAAACAAGCTGTTTTTAATGTTTCCATTGTTTTAGGAACATCATATGGAATAATTCCTAGCTCACTTTGTATCTTAGCAACATGTAATTCAATGTCAAACCACTTCTCAAATTTGTTTTTTTCACTCCAAATTTGAGCCATCTCCTTGTCTGTATATCTTTCGTGCATGTGTTATTTTATAAAAATTTCCAATGTTAAAACAAACTGTACCAAGAGAAAATGAATTAGCTCCTAATTCTTTATATCTCTCAATATCCTCTAAAGTCTTAATTCCTCCACCAGCAATAATTTCTGCATCCTCCTTAAAGTGTTTTATAATTTTAATTAATCTGTCTACATATTTTTCAAGACCCTTTCCACTCATTCCACCATCTTTTGTTGGAAGAGTATTACAACAATGAAAGCTATTAAATCCTAAATTAATAAATGATTGCACCATTGAACTAGAAGTTAAAGGGGAAAGTTTTATAATAACTTTTCTCTTGTTATTAAGAAAGGAAGATATGCCCTCATAATAATTTTCAAAATGTTCTATGTTTGGACAACTCAAATTCAATTCAATATCAAAATCATCTGGAATTTTTTCATTTAATAATATCCAATCACCTTGTTTAATTGCTGCAATTGATAATAAATCTCCTCTTTTTTTATTATATCTACGAATACCAAAGTCAATGCCTGGATTTTTTAATCCTAAAGAATTGTACCATGCACCATTTTTATATCGTAAAGTTTTTATTAATTGTTTTATTAAGCCGGGTCTTTTTTCTAATGTGTAAGTTCCTAAAACACTTCTAGTTTTTCTAGTAAATAAATAATTTCCAAAAGGAGCTGCTATATACAACATTTTTATGATTTACTTTTTGATTCAAAAATACGATTTTTCTTGATTTCAAACTTTCCTACATACTCAGTAACTGTTCTATATTTTTCTTCAACAGTATTTAGTTCTTCTCCATCACGGAATGATTGCTTATCTAGTTGTTTAGATGAATCGCCTTGAGGCCAGATTCTCCAACTATCATTATCAATTACATCAGCAATTACCAATTCACCATCTTCAACAGTTCTTCCAAATTCAATTTTCATGTCAATTAATTCAACATCAAAATCTTCCCAGCAGTCTTCAAGTAACACAAAACATTGTCCCATTATATCTATCATATATAGATATTCTTTTGGTGTAACCAAACTAGGAATTGTATCTAATTTAGAATTAGAATTTGGAGGAGTTTTTGGTTTATATATATCTAATTTAAACCCTTCTGCATTATCTGGGTCAGCCCCATTTAACCTCCATTTAGACCAACTAAACAAAGCATATGGGTCTGTATAAACTTCTGTTATCCATTTACCATCTACCATATAGTTTTTTCTTGCTTCATCTTCACTCATAAATCTTGAGCCTAAACCTACTTCTGGACTGACAACAAATGCAGGTTTATAAAAGAATTCAAATATTGGTAATCCTTTTGTACCTTGAAATTCTCCACCAAATTTAAATCCCTCTTTCATCTGTACATTACGTTTTAAAAAACTTCCTGTTGCTCTTCTTCTAATTACACATTCATAGGGCAACATTTCACATTTTTTTGAAATAAAAGAAGTACCATCTACTTGAGAAACAAATGCAACTGGTATATGATGTGCATCTAAATGCCTCATAATTTCACAGTTTTGTTGTGTTTTCTCTTTTGCAACATTTGCATCAGACTTTTTTGCTGCATCATTTGCAGTTAAGACATCTTTTGTTTCAATCAATACATAACCATCTGCATCAGAAATATGTTTACCTTCAGGCTCACCGGAATGCACAATTTCCATTGTTAAAGAACAATCTGTTAATTTTTTGGTTTTACCTTCTACAACATTAGTTCCTAGTTTTATTCCTTGTTTTAGTTGAGTCATATTTTTTCCATTTTAACTAAAGTATATTCTACCTCTTCCATTTGATTATATTCTTCTTCAGAAACAGTGTAAGGACTATGTTCAACAGCAAACGCAACCCTTCTTGAAACTTCTTCATGAAGCCAATCACTAGCTTCATCATGAAAATCAAACTCTTTAACTGTTGGATTGTTATCTAAAGAATCTCTAGCATATGTCACACGATACATTATAAACCTCCAGTGATTGCAAGTGCAAATACAGATGTAAATAATATAAACCCACACAGTGAAATTATATGATGTTCCATCTAATCCTCATTTTTTTCATTATCAGCTAATTCTTTACTTTCATAGTAAGAATTGATTGCTTCTTGCCACTGCTCTGCCTGCCAGAAGTGGTCAAAAAATCCAACATGACCACCCCATTCAGCAACGATTACTCCGGCATCATTAATATGCCATTCCACGTTAAATCCCTCCTCTCCCCCACTCATCAACTGATGATTCAATATCTTGCTGATGAGCTTCGACGATATGTTCTTTAGAAAATCCATTCCTTGACAACCATTGATTAATGTGCTTGGATGTTGTTTGGGAATGCTTTGTGCTAGTCACAACAGGATATTCTCCAGTGATGTGATATGCAACAGGAGTTTTATAGGAGAAGAACACGGTCAAGCCGGTTCCCTGAGTGTTTGTAATTTTGAGTTCGGTTTGATTTGTAGCTACGGGATTCAATCTAAGCATTTTCACCTCACGGGAAATTATTAATAATCAATCAACTCAACAGACTATAGTATATCAAAACCATATTCGATTGTCAAGGTTTTTTTATACTTTCATGCAAAATATTTTAAAATTTTCTGGAGGATAATCTGGGTCTTCCTCCATCAGATATGTCCGATAATCCATCATTTCCAGATAATTATCAAATTTATGTTCTACTGTGGCCTCAAGCTGATTATGAGAATCAAAGACCAAAACTACCATTAACCAGTTCATGTATAAAATTTACGAAAGAGAAATGGGCCGACATAGTATTCTTTATATACTTCTATGTCTTCCCATTTCTGTTTTCCAAATTTCCATTCTCCGGTATATGACACATCAATATAAGGATTTTTCCACAAGGTCATTTTTTATTCTTCTTTGTTTAAACATTCATCATTGCACACTTCTGGTTCACAAGTACATTCTTCACAAGTGCATTCGGGGTTTGAGCAACACATTTGCCTTTTCCTTAAATTAAAATGTTATTCTACAAGATATAAAAATAATTGTCAAGACCTTTTTTTCTTTGCTAATTCATTCGCAATCCATGCTTTTGCAATTGGATTGTTCACTTTTCTTTTTGCCATTGCACTGACTCTTTTCCACACTTTTGCAAAAACATTTTCACCAGCCATATTATTTTCTACTCTAATAAATCCACTTCCAAAAAATGCAGCAAAGCGATCTTTATTTACTTGAACACCTTGCCACATTTTTGTTACTTCATCATCTGGAAGAGTTCTTTTTCTCATTCTGTTTTGATTTAAAGAAGTTTCCAAAGTTGTATCCACAAAAATCATGAAAGTTTCATATCCTAATTGTTGTAACTTTTTTGCTTGGTCAGTAATTTTAGTATAGTCTTTTCCTGTTCCATCAATAACAATACCTAAGCGTCCTGCAAGATAATTGCCTTGCATTCTTTTAGTTGTTGCTTTTGCTTTAACTCTTACTGCTTGTCCTTTATCTGAATAAATGTCTTCTGGTGTTGTATCTAATCCAACATCTTTCAACATTTTTTCATATACATCATCACTATTTACAATTTTAAATCCCATGCCACCAGTGGTTCTTTTTACTACATAGGATTTTCCACTTCCAGGCCCACCGGCCAAAAAGATTGCTTTAAAGATGTTAGGATCATAAACACCTTCTTGCAATTCATAGAACGATTTAAAATTTTCCATCTGCTATAAGTTCCTTATCTATGAATAAATTATGGTAATATTTATATTCCTCAATTTTTGAGGAATCTTCTGTTTGAAAATCTGGCTTTAACTTCTGTCTCTGAAAATTCATTTTACGCATTCTAGTTTTAATTTTTGTTGAAGCCATGGTTCTCCTTGGGTTATAAATTGTTTATGTTAATTGTTCGTCTTTTGCTCCTCCCAAATCAATCCTTGTAGGTTTGCTAGGCAATGGTTCATCTGAATAGTCATCACGAATTACTTTCATTCTAGCTATATGTTTTTGTTGTTGTCCTCCTTCTTCAAATCCAAAAGTATGATGTAATTGTGTAATTAAAAAATTACCTGTTAATCTTACATCTTGTCTTGGTTGATTTTTAAAATTTGTTGTGTTTGGTATCTCTAAATAAACTATCTCTCCCACTCTTAAATTAGTTGTTCCGTTTACCTCAATTTCTACTTTCACACCTTGATCTAATAATCCCAACCTAGAACGTCTTTGCATTAGCCATTCTTTAGAATTATTTGGATTGTAAGGATTCGTATAAGTTTTTCCTTCTAAATCTGTAAAATTTTTATTATAAAAACCAGATGGGTCAGTAGATTCTGATTCTAAATAAACAACAGCATCTGGGAATTCTGTGCATATTTTACCCTCAAAACCCGTAGATTCAGAAACTAAAGGATAAGATTCAGATAAATTTGAAATACCTCCATAAAACCCATATGATATTTTTTTACCTCTATTTGCAGTTACAGCTTTATCAAAATATTCTAAATAGTCAAATTTGTATTCTGAAGTTACTTCATGCTTATTAGGGCCGTCAGGAAGTTTATTAATAATCTTAGTAAACCAATCATATGTAATTAAATTAGATGAATATAAACCAGTCATAAGATTTATTAAATTGTCCTTTGACTGTAATATTCTAAAATTTCTTATGTTAAATAATTCAGTTTCTAATGAAACACTTCTATTTTTTAAATTGCTTGTGCTTTGTTTATATTTTCCTAAGATTTTACCTTTCTTGTAAATATTGTCTAAACTTCTAAAATTATAACCAAAGCATGTTTCATAAAATAAAAAAGATGGAGCATTCGTAAATGATTGTGCTCTCTTAGAAACCATCCCCACAGCAGTAAATGGTTTTACGTTTGGAAAAACCATTTTTATATTATTTAAAGATTCTTGAAAGTAAAAATTCTTTTTAGATTTTAAATCATCACGCATAATTTTAGTAACAATTTCTTGAGGCATTCCTTCATATACTTTTGAAATTCTTACACGATTATTTGTAAAGACATCAAAAGTAGTAAAAGAAATAGTTACTGCTTGAGTATAATCATTTATTTTTTGTGTATTTAAAATTTTATGTACATACAAATAATTTTCAGTAAAGTCTATTACAACTTCTTCATTTTCAGTTTTTTGTGGAGTTTTAACTTTGAGAGAGATTTGTTCTTGGCCGATGATGGGAGCATTAGAAATAAGATTATTAGTGTCTTTGAACGTAAGTGTTCCTGTTATTGCATTTGACATAATATCTTCATAAATGTCAATTGCAACATATACTTCTGTTAAATCGAAAGAACGGCCTGAAGTTGTATGAAGTTTCAATTCTTCAAGCTTATAGTCGCCTGCATATCTCATTTAGCTATCCTTTATAGCATAACGAAACTCTGAAACAATTTGATCTGCATATTGACGCTGAATCAAACGTATTCTTCTTTTATCATCATTTAAATCTGATTCATACTGATAATTTGAAACCACATCAGCATTAGGATAAAATTTATTATCTGTAATAATAATCTTTTTTGTTGTATCACCAGATGATTGATTTATTGTATAATGATGCACTCCAAATGGGTCATCGTATTTATCATTCACATATTTCTCAAGTGCAGGCAAAGACTTGGGCCATTGTTCATAAACATTCACAATATCATTTGACAATAAAACTAGCCAATGTAAAAAAATATTTTTATAATATAGGTCTGCAATTATTTCTGGTGATTCACCATCAACAACATCATAAAAATCAAAGTTTACAATATTCTTACGAACATGATTTGATATAAAAGCTCTTTTAGTTATGTTTGTAAACCTATTGGTTGTACCATTACCTAATAAATCATAGTCTATTTTAGGGAACATTGAAAAATACATATTAAAAACCATCCTCAATTTTTTCTTTTGTGATGATAGGAATTTCTTGAAAAGTTAAAGTCATTGTTGTTTCAACTGGATGAAATTCTCCATCTTCTGTTTCAAGATCTGAAAATAATGATATTCTTTCGCCTCCATAATTTACATTACATGTTGTGCAGATAGACTCTTGTATTTTGGGAAGAGTATTGTTAAGTTTTCCTTTTGATATAAATTTTATTTCAAATAAAGAAGGAACTGTCATAAAAGTTGCATTAACTTGCCCATTGTCATTTGATGGAATAGAAGGGGCCATATTAGACCTAAACTTTTTAACTATAGATTGAATATTTTTTGCTTCTCTAGGATTTCTTGGAATCATTCTAAAATCAAATTGAAATGTTCTTCTGTCAATTGTTTCAAAAACACTTTCAATTTGATTATTTGTAACTTTACCTGCTTTAATTTCATATGCACCAGCAAGAGATGATAACTCAGCACCTGCTGATTGCTTGGCTTTATTTGCAACAAATCTTTTTGCTAAATCTGTTAAATTATTAACATTTACACCCCTTGTCAATAATGAAACCACATTACCCATTTCTACATCATTATATTTTGCACTTTGGTTGTTAGTGATTACTGATGGCAAATAAAGAGCAACATATTCTGGATCTTTTGTTGGCCTTGTTATATTTTCTCTTCCTGTTGAAAAATCTCCAATTCTAATAAATCTATCTTTAGAAGATCTAGAATTTTGTTCAAATTGATTGTTTCCTGCTGAAGTTTCACTAGAAGAACCAATGCTTTCCATTACCTCTCCAGCTAAAGACATGAAATCAAGAGAAAGGCTAGAAGGTGCTGTAGGTTTTATAGTAAACATTATATAGTGTTGAACATTCTCTGAACCTAAATTTGAAGGAAAAGATAAAAGAGGAGATTCAGCAGATTGAAGTTCATTTACTCCAAATAAATCTTGTAATGGTGATGGCATGAATAAATATCCTAAAACACATTCTTTTTAAAACTATTTATGTCATATAAAGGAAGATATATTGTTACTAATTACAAAAAGTATATCGGAAATCCTCAAAAAGTAATTTATCGTTCTTTATGGGAACGCAAGTTTATGGTTTATTGTGATTCAAATCCTTCCATAATTGCATGGGCTTCTGAAGAGATTGCAATACCTTATTTATCTCCCTTAGACGGAAAAATTCATCGTTACTTTCCAGATTTTTTTATTAAGGTAAAACAAAAAGACAATAAAATAAAAAATATTATCATTGAAGTTAAACCTAAAATTCAATGTTCTGCTCCTAAAATCCCAAAAAAGAAAACAAAAAAATATCTTCAAGAAGTTCGCACATGGTCTATAAATGAAGCAAAATGGAAAGCAGCTAGAAAATACTGTGATGAGAAAGGTTTTGATTTTCAACTTATTACCGAAAAAGAATTAAGAATTTAGTATAAATATAACTATGGAAACACCTACTAATTATATACAAGACATTCTTGATTCTACAGAAGGTCAAGCAAGGTCTATAAGGTGGTACAGAGAAAAAATAAGAGAATTTGGAATACCTTCTCAAAGAAGACTTTTGAATGAAGGAGAAGCTTCGACTACTTTATTTCGAGGCAAAATGAATTTTTTTATTTATGATCCAAAATACAAAGAAACTCTTCCATATTATGACAAATTTCCTCTTGTTCTTCCATTACAAGTAGAACAAGCACATTTTATAGGTTTAAATTTTCATTATCTTTCTATTCCCTACAGATTAGAACTACTAGAAAAATTACAAAGATTTAGAAGAGGAACAGGAGAAAATGAAATTATGAAAGTAAATTGGAACAGAGTAAGTTATCATAAAGAATCTATTCCAACAGTAAAAAAATATTTAAAAAATCATGTAAGGTCTGTTTTTAGAGAAATTAATCCAGATGAAATGTTAACAGCTATTTTATTACCTGTGCAAAGTTTCTCCAAAAGATCAATATACAAAGTTTATGCTGATTCAAGAAGGATGATGAGCATATGAGTTATTTCTCTAGCAATGGAAAAGATAATAATTTTATAGCATCAATACAAAGATATGGTTTATCTCGGCCCAACAGATATGATATTGTAATTTCAAATCCTGCAACTGAAAGAGGTTTAGGTGCATTTTCTTCAAGAAGCTTAACAGGCACTGTACCATCATCAAGTAAATTATTAGATACACAAGAAGGTAATAATTTAGTTGCAATAAGATGTGAATCAATACAATTGCCTGGAAAGGCAACTAGAAGTGTTGCAGAAGAAAATATCTATGGGCCTCAATATGAAGTTCCACAAGGTATTACATATTCTAATCAAATCTCTGCATCTTTTCTTTTAGATAGAAATATGCATGTAAAAAGATATTTTGATGGATGGATGGAACGTATACAAGACACCAGAACACTTGATATGAATTTTTATGAAAACTATGTTAGAGACATAGTTATACGTCAACTTGATGAACAAGATAATCCAGTATACGCATGTTTGGTATCAGAAGTATATCCAAGCAGTGTAGAAGCTGTTGCTTTAAGTAATACTACAAGAAGTGAATTTTCAAGATTAGATGTAACATTTGCATTTAGACTATGGAGAGAAACTAATGATTATTTGGATGGAGTTGTTAAATATAACATGAAAGACCATGTGGAAGATAATATTAGTTTTAATATAGAAAATGAGCAAGATAAAAGAAGAAGAGTAGATAGAGAATTGAATCGGTTTGACTAAATCGTTCACTTAATAATTATACATTATAATAAGGAGAAAAATAATGTCTTTACCAATTTTAGAAGCACCGAAATATGAATTGACTTTACCATCAACAGGTGAAACAATCGAATACAGACCATTTCTTGTAAAAGAAGAAAAACTTTTACTTCTTGCACAAGAATCACAAGACGAAAAAGAAGTTCTTAAAGCTGTAGAAACAATCATTGAAGAATGTTGCTTTAAAAAAGTAGATGCAAAAAAGATGCCTACTTTTGATTTGGAATATGTATTTGTTAAATTACGTTCAAAGTCTATTGGTGAAATTTCAGAAATTAAAGTTAAATGTCCAGATGACGGTAAAACAGAAGTTGTTATTGAAATTGACTTGAATGAAGTAGAATGTGTAAAAAAACCAGAACACACAAACAATATTCAGCTAACAGATGATGTTGGTATTATCATGAATTATCCTAAGATTTCAAATGTAGCACAAGTTACTACAGAAAACACTGAAAACATTTTTGAGATTATTAAAGGATGTATTGATAAAATATATGACCAAGAAAATGTTCATGAAAAAAACGATATATCAGCAAAAGAATTAGACCAATTTGTTAATTCCATGTCACATAATCAATTCATGAAAATTCAAGAGTTTTTTGATACAGCTCCAAAGGTGCAGTATAAAACTAAAATTAAAAACCCTAAGACTAAAGTTACTAGTGATTTAGTAATAGAAGGACTTCAAAATTTTTTTTAGTATGCCTCTCTCATAATAATTTAGAAAATTATTATCGTTTGACATTTTCATTAATTCAACATCATAAGTACAGTCTTCATGATGTTGAAAGAATGATGCCTTGGGAGAGAGAAATTTACGTTGGTTTACTCTTACAACACCTTGAAGAAGAAGAGATGAAACGCAAACACGAAGAGGCTAATAGGAAATTTAAATAAATGCCGAACAAACCATTACAAAATTATATCAAACAATATGATTTAAATAATGATGGTGAAATAACAGATGAAGAAATGAAACGTGCAACTGAAATATTAGAATTAGAATTAAGAGAAGAAAAAGCAGAAGCTCAAAAAAGAATGTCATGGGTTTCAATTTCAAGTATGGTAATCTTTACTGCTTTTCTTTTTACACCTATTGTACCAGAAACAAGAGTTTCTGCTCTTGGTGATTTACTTGGATTATTTTACATTGGTCAAGCATCAATTGTTGGGTTTTACTTTGGTGCTCAAGCATACATGTCAAGGAAATAACATAGATGGCTAATTTTAATGAAACTTTGCAAAAGTTTTCTGAAAGTAATAAAACAGCTGAAATACAAATTAAAGGTCAAGATAGACCTTTAGAAGTCAACATGGTTGACAAAAAGTTTACTGCAGCTGATAAAGAAGCACAAAATGCACAAGAAAGAGGAGAAAAAGAAAGAACTGCTCTTTTACAAGACATTGCTGCAGGAATAAGTAACATGACAAAATCTTTAGTTGAAGGACTAAAGAAATTGACTGACCCTGCATTAATGGGCCTTGGTCTTCTTGCTGGTTTACTTCTAGCCCCTCTCGTTGTTCTTGCAAGTTTCTTTAAACAATTAGCTGTTGAAGTTAAATTCTTTGCTGGTCTTATTGGAAAATTAGGTGGAATATTCAAACCTATAAAAAATCTTTTTACTTTTTTAACTGGGCTAACTTTAGGATGGGTAGATGAATTAAAAGATTTAAAAATATTCAGTAAAATAAAATCCTTATTTACTTTTCTCAAGGGAATACCTTTAGGGTTTATTGATACACTATCAGAACTTAAAACATTTGAAAAATTAAAAACTTTTTTTGCATGGGTTAAAACTTTAGGTCTTGGATTTATTGATACACTATCAGATATAAAAATATTTGATAAACTTAGAACTTTATTTTCTTTTCTAAAAGGTATAGGTCTTGGATTCGTAGATCAAATAGCAGAAATAAAGTTTTTTGATAGAGTTAAAACTTTATTTGCATCAATTAGATCTCTTTTATCAAAACTAGATTTTGTTAAAGATTTAGCAAGTATTACATTTGATAAAATTAGGTCTGTTTTTAATTTTTTTAAAAGAGTTACAGCTAGTTTGGGATTCTTTGAAGATATAGCAGGGCCTGGAACTAAATTAAAAAAAGTTTTTGATTTTATAAAAAGTGCATTTAAATCAGTTGGTGCATTAGCCACTGCAATATCAGACATAGTTAGTGGAGGAATCCAAAAAGCAGGTAAAGCATTTGCTTTTGCTTCTACAATAGTAATAAAATCTTTTGACATAATAAAAGGTATATTTACTGTAGTTGGTGATTTATTAAAAGTTGTTGGTGGAATTATAAGATTTGGTATTGTACTTATAACTAATGCATTTTCTTTATCAGTTGCAGTAATAACAGCTTCATTTAAAACAATAAAGGGGATATTTAGTGTTGTTGGGTCTTTAGTCAGAAGTATGGGCTCAATAGTAATGTTTGGTGTTACTATCATAACTGATGCGTTTAGTATTGCTGTAAAATTAGTAATGGCATCTTTTAAAGTGATAAAAAGTGGGTTTACTATTGTTGGTGGATTAGTAAAAGCAATGGGATTCACTATTGGACTTGTAACAGGAGGTATAACTAAATTAATCGGTGGAGTATTTAGATTTGTAGGATTTATATTCAGTTTAATTAAATCAGTTGGTACAATGGCATCAACTGCTGGTTCTTTTATGAAACTGTTTGGGCCTATATTTAATTTTGCAGCTGGAATTGGAACAGTTCTTGGTAAAATATTTTTACCTATTTCTATTTTAATGGGAATATTTGATTTTGTTTCTGGGTTTATAGATGGTTATAGTATTGAAGGAACACCTGCTGAAAAAATAACCAACGGAATTAAAGAAGGATTAGTTGCTTTATTTGATGGTATATTTGGAATGCCTCTTAGAATGATAGGTGCAGGTATAGCCATAGTTGCGAATTATCTTGGATTTGATTTTGGTGTTACTATTGAAGCAACCATAAACGCATTTGTAGAAAATGTTAAAGACTTTATTAGGAGAGGTTTTGATTTAATTAAAGGATTAATAACTGGAGAAGTAACATTTGGTGATATTGTAACTAAAGCAAAAACATTATTAACAGATTTAGTAACGGGAACATGGAAGTGGTTTAGTGGACTATTTAATTTTAGTACAGTAGAAAAAGGGTTTGCGTCTATAATAAATCTTATAACATTACCTCTTACTATAATTACTGGATTAGTAAAAGGTGTGTGGGGATGGTTCAAAGGATTATTTGGATTCAAAGATAATGATACAACAAGGGCTGGGGAAGAAGTTTCAGTTGGTGGAATAGGAGGTCTTTTAACAAGTCTTGTAAAGAATATATGGGCATGGTTCACAGGACTATTTACTCTACCTTCTTTTAATACTATAATAGAAGCAGGAAAAGGATTGTTTGATATTGTAACAACAAAAATGAATAGTTTCTTAGCAATATTTCCAACAACAGATCAGCTAGTAGGATTTTTACCAAACTTTGAAGGAATATTAAACAAAGTAATTGAAGTAAAGAATAAAATTCTTGCAAAAATTTCTACATTCTTGTCACTCATTCCATCTGTTGATGATATTATGGGCTTCTTTCCTTCATTCAAAAGTATTACTGATAAAGTAATCACAGTTAAAAACTTAATACTCGCAAAAATTACAACCCTCTTAGCATTAATACCTACAGTCGATGGAATAATGGGATTCTTCCCTTCATTTACTGGAATTACAGATAAAATTACTACACTTAAAAATAACATTACAAATAAGATTATAGAACTTTTAGCTTTAGTTCCTTCAGTTAATGATATAATGGGGTTCTTCCCTTCTTTTAGTGATATTACAACTAAAATTACAAATTTAAAAGAACTTATTAATATTGAAATTGCAGAATTTGTTAAAAAAATACCTACACTTGAAGATATAACAGGATTCTTACCAAACATAGATGAAATTATAACAGATTTAAAACAGTTTGGAACAGACGCATTTAATAAAATAAAAGAATTATTCTCATTTAGCACCATAAAAGAAAAGGTAAATGAAGCTGTAAAAGACCTTTTTGACTTAGGAAAAACTGTTGCTTCAATTGCCGGTGCAATGATTGCAGGAATACAAGGAATATTTGGATTTAATTCAGAAACAGGTATATTTACAGTTGATTTAACTGCTGCAAAAGAAGCAATTGGTAATGTAGGTGCATTTTTATCTAAATTAGCTAGTAGTTTATTTGATGGTGTAAAAGGTTTATTTGGATTTGGTGGAGATGGAGAAGGAGTTGATGATTCAGAGATTGAAAAACTAAAAAAGAAATACAGTCCATTTAAATTATTAGAAGACTTTGCAAAAAGTATTAAAGGATTCTTTGAAGATATATTTGATATGGATAAAATTAAAGGATTCTTCTCTGATATACCTTTAATTGGAAGTTTCTTTGGAAGTAGTGGAGAAAATAAACAAGCTGATGATGGTGGCAAATCTTTAATGACACCAATTGACACTCAAGGATTATTAAGTAGTATATTTGGAGAAGTGAACATATTAGATTATATATCTAAATTCTTTACAAATGCCTTCTTTAATATTATTGATTTCTTAACAATAAAACTAGACGATATATTAGATGCAGTTCCCGGCTATACAAACAGATTTGAGCAAGCAGGGGAAGATTTTGAAAGATTAAATAAGCTTAATGAAGAAAGACTCAAGCTTGAAAAAGATTTATCTGAGGCAGAAGAAGATGATGATAAAGATGACATTATTAAATATAAAGCTAAAATTGCCGAAATCAAAAAAGAAGCAGCAAAACTTGACGCAAATTTAACTAAATTTGCGACTAGAGAAGTTAAATTAGGAACTGGAATGATTGCCCCTGCATTTGAACAATTTAACAGAACTCAACAACTAGAAGAGCAAGCCCTTGCCTCAGGAGCAAGGCAAGGAGGAATTACTTATGTAGATCAGTCAATTAATTCTACTGATAATAGCAGCAATTCCCCTATTGCAGCATCAATGCAACAGGGAACTGATAATCAAGACAGTTCCCTAATGGGTTTTATAAGAAGTGTTTCATCACCATTCTCATTCTAAAACTTACTCGTTAGCAAGTTTCTGAAAATAACTCATTGCATCTTCATCATCATCTTCTTTTGAAAATGGTACAGTATCCATCTTCTTTGGAGCTGATGATTTATATGCAGGAGCATAATCTTCTTCATCTTCATCAATTGTTTCACCAATTGAACGTCCAGCAGACTGCTTACCACTTAACACTGTATTCAATCGTGCTTTCAATTCATCATAACTTTTGAAATTAGATTCTGCAACAAACTCTGAAAGAGGATATTGCTTATTAATCACTTCTTCAATCTCATCATCAGATTCAAAAATTGGTGATGGAGAACTGAATTCTGATTTATCATAATTCCAATAACCATCTACTTTACGAATCTTCAGCTTGAAGTTTGCACCCTCAAACGGGTCAAAAGGATTAATAGGATCTTCATCTTCAAATGCTGGTTGCATTGCTTCCATCAGTTTATCGAAGATTTTCTTGCCATACTTATACAGCATGACTTTACCTTCATTTTCTGGATTAGAAGAATCAGTAATCACTAGAATGTTACTGTAGTATTGCAATTTGCGTTTCTGCTTCCTTGCAATTTCTTTGTCAGACTCAATACCAGAATTCCACAACTGAGTATTATGCTCACTCACTGGATCTTTTTGATTCAGTGTTGTCAAAGAATTCTCAATATACCATAATCCAGTAGGGCCTTGGAATGCATGATTCCAAACTCTTGCCCAAGGAAGTTCTTCACCTTCTGGAGCAGGAAGGAAACGAATCACCGCATAACCATTTCCAGCTTTATCTACTTGAGGTTTAAAAAGTCTATCATCAACAAAAGACTTTTTATCGGCAGGAGCTTCATCTTTTGCCACACGAGCAAGAAGCTTGTCGAGAGAATTGTTTTTTCGGAGAGCAGATATTTTTTTAGACATTGTATTTCCTTGTATTAATTAACGTATGTTTAAGTATTTCACAGAATTCATTATATAAAGTATTTATGGTAACACACCATAAATGTTTTGTCAAGTCTTTTTTTCTTGCAATCCCAAAATTAATGGGAAAATATTTGCAATCAAGACTCCACATTCTTTTGCAATCTCGGCATGCTCCTTCTGAGTGCCATTTGCAGACCGTAAATCAATGTAATGAACCCATGAGCGTATAGTTCCATGCATCATCAATGTTGATTTGGTCAATCCTTCTGGAAGAACAGCTCTTGCTTGTTCTTTTGCAATTCCTGCATCAATTGCCCAATCATAAACTTCTTTTGTTTTATGAATCACTTCTTTTTGTTTTTCTAACCATTGTGTATGAATAGCATTAACCTCCCAATAATCTTTTTTATCTGGATAAGGAATAGAATTCTGTCTATTCTTTGGATCTTGAAATCTACATTCTCTTACATCAAATGTATCTTCTTGATCTTGAGGATTTGCATATCTTTGACTAAACTCTTGAAAAGAGAAACTTCTATGCCTTACAATTTGATGAGCAATATCTCTAGTAGTTTCAATCTCTATGCAAGCACTAGCCATCTCAAGTGGGCTCCAGTGCCCGTGCTTGATAAGGTAGCGTATGAGCCTTTCGGACGTTTCAGTGTTGTATTGGTTCGCTGGGTTCGATACACGGGCACAATACGCAATGAGATCTTGGACATCTTCTAACCCTTTATTTAAATATTCTTCTGTTGGAACAGAATATGATATTAATTTAACTTTACTCATTTTCGATTAAACACAGGCTTTCTGTTATGATTATGGCGTATTGGTCGATAGTTCGACATTTCTTTTAATCTATATGATAAATCACTTTCCCTACGTTGAAGTTCAGCACAATCATATTCTAAGTCTCTAACCTTACCAGTTAGCTCTTGTACTTTTAATTTTAAAAAATCACGTTCACGAATTAATTCATCTTTTTGTTTCATTGTCATATTTACCTTTATAACAAGGATTTTAAAACTTGTTTGCATTTTAAAAAGTCAACTTTCAAAATGCAACCATATTTAAGAATAAGTTTTTTCCTATCTGGCCATATAATATTTTCTGAAATATCTTTATCAAACTGAGGAACATAATTTAACAATTGATTCAGAATGACCATTGTTTCTAGATGGACATCTCCACTTAGAAATCTCTTTAATAATACCGGATGTTTACCAAAATTGCAAGTAAAAAGTGAATCAAAATTAGAATTATTTAAATTTTCTTTCAAAACCAAATCTTCCATTTCAGACCTAAAGACATATGTCAAACTCTGATTTACTTTTTTCCACTCTAAATAATTCATTTCATTAAAATCACCAATCCATCCTTTTGGTGATTTGATAAAATTAGCTAGGAGGTATCCCAAGGTATCATTACCATATTTTTTTTGGATTCTATAAAAAAAGGATTTATCAACTCTTTTGTTATAAGATTCTTTAGATGCCTTCGTTTTCCCTGCATACTCTACAAAATTATAATCTGAATTAAAATGTGCCTTCAAAGCAATGTAAATTTTGTATGCATCCCATCCTTCAATTAATCTAACTATTGTACTGTAATTAGAATTTATTGTCAAGTTTTTTTATAGAGGAAGCTGAGAAACTTTAGGTAAAAGATTTAGTTTCATAGCATCTACTTCTATCTTTTCTTTGAGAGGTTTTGAAATAAGAGAAGCAACTGTTTCTGGCTCAATTTTATTTTCAGTGCAATATTCCATTACAGCATCAAGATAAGATACACCTGTTTTTTTAACAAACTCTTCAATTTCATAAGAAAACTTCTTTGAGCTCATAACTTGAAATTCTTCAAACATTACATTTACCTTGCTGCTGATATTGTAAATATGGCTTTAACATCTAATTCTTTAATAGGATTTCTTGCAAAAACACACCATTTAATTATTTCTTTATCTGTAATGTTTTTAGAAAAATCTCTAAAACTTTTTCCTGTTGTATAAACATCATCAGCAATTAACAATGGATGGTTCATATTATGTGTGCTATACTCATCTAATGCTTTTGCAAATTTTACTCCTCCCCTTGGTATTCCTAAAACTTCACTCCAAGGTCTAGACTCATACTCTCTAACAATTTTTGCAAATGTTTTCCATTCATCTTCACTAAATGCATCACATTCTATTTTCCATGTAAGATGTAATCCTGAGTGGCTTATAAAATCAACGCTTTGAAATAAATCCATTTTAAAATATAATCTGTTGGTGGGAGAGTTTTTGATCGGTATGTAGCAGAACTCTCATAAACTGCTACGCAAACAAATTATTTCTTTTCAGTTATGAATTGATAAAATTCGTTTGCGGTATTTACAACCTCCTGAGGCTGATACATTTTAGGAACATATTCAGCAAGAAATTGTTCTTGACTTTTTCCTGCTTCTTTCCACATTTCCATTGAAGTCTTTGTTGTTGCAACAGCAATATCGAACTGTTTATCCAACATTTCTTTTGCCATTTTAAGAGTATCCAATCGGATTTCAAAAGGATTTTTATTTACTTCTGCCATAACATACCCTTTATCTTATGGAAAATAGTTTTTTTGTCTGCATTTCTTTTCTCTAAATAAGAGCTGTATGCCCATTCCCAATCATTTTTATATTCACTCATAAAATATGATAATGCTTCACGCCTTTGTTGCGTATTACACATATTAATTTTTCCTTATTGTGTGTTGTGTGTGTTAAATGATACTTAGTTTGCTTCTAAGTATTCTAGAACTTTGTCTGGTGTAGATTCAATATAAGGATCATCATCTAAACTCTGATTGTTAAGACCAGGCTCAACAAACATCTTCTCGACTTTCTTATTGTCTACCACCATTGCGTATCTCCATGAACGATAACCAAATCCTTGACGTGGCTTGTAAACAAGCATGTTCATGTCTCTGGTAAACATTCCAGTTCCATCTGGAATCATTTCTACTTTTTCTATTCCAAGACTTTCTGCCCATGCATTCATCACAAAAGAATCATTCACTGACATGCAGTAAACATTTGTACAACCAAGCTCAATAAACTGGTCATACATTTTTTCATATGCAGGAAGTTGTTTACTACTGCACACTGGTGTAAATGCTCCAGGCAATGAAACTACAACTACTTTCTTATCTTTAAAATAATCATCTGTTGTTGCATCATGCCAGTCTGGGCCAATTCTAATTTTAAATACATTATCTGGTACAATCATTTTTTCTCCATTTATAAAGTTTCTAAGTGAGTTTTCAATTCATCCAATCCACCTATATATTTTCCTTTTACAAAAAATTGTGGAACATCCATTGACTTTGTTTCAGCCATAAGTGCTCCAAACAATTGCTTATCACAAGTAACTGTTGCAAATCTGATACCACGTTCACGCATCAGTTCAGCACCTTCTTCACATTTTTCACACGCTGGATAAGCTTCATGTCTAAAAACCACGGAACCTTTCAGTTCTAATTGCATAAATCAATTTCTCCATAATAGTAAAATAGTGTGGCAATTCTGTTTCTAGGTTTGCCACAGACCCAACTGCATCATGCTGCTAGAGCAACCTGTGCAGAAGTATAATCGCTGTTATTTGCAATTATAAGATTGATGTTGGTCATCACCCTATTTGCTCTCTTTGCTATTTTCTTCTTTAGTCGAGTCCTAACACACCCCCCAACATTATACATTTCTATATAATCTTGGTGGAGGTGGCCGGATTTGCACCGGCGTCCTAAAAAATATGTTCACATGTCAACAAGCAAATTCTATAAAAAATCTTCCTTCTTTGGAGGTAATATTCCTAATTGTTCAAATATATCTTTTTCTGTTTCATTATCTGTATTTTTATCTGAAGGTTCAAATGTTCTTTCTTCATCTTCAAGAGCAGAAAAATTAGCTCCAGAACCAAGTAAACATACATAATTTGGATTATAAAATTCAAATATACTAAATGTTTTATTATCTTTATTATAAGTAATCACAATCTTTGCAGGAATTTGTCCTTGTCCAGATCTAAGAACTGCATCACCGTTAAGAATAGGATATTCATTTTTATTTGCTGCAATATTAACAGCTGTATTAAAGTCTGTACATAAAACAGGTTTATTTGAGATTTGTCCTTGTTGTGCAAAAACAGATGATGCAAACAAAAAACTACTAATCGACAACAGATACTTCTTCATCTTCTTGCTCCCATTGAGTTATAAACGAATCAATGGTTTCTACTAGAGGCTGAAGATATTCAGTTTTATCTTTGATAAATTCTTGAACACTACCATCTTCAGAAACTACTAAAATTACCACTTGATTAATGGTTGTTTCTGTCAGTTCTTCATACATTTCACAATAAGCAGACCCTTGAATAAAATAATCTTCTATGTATTCTTCTTTCTTAGGATTTTTAGAAGTCTTAAAATCAACTACAGAAAGAACATTATTCCATTCAGCAATACAATCTACTCTACCTGCAACTCTGTATTTATCACTCCAAAGAGCTGTTTCTATCAAATGCACATTATTTAGTTTTTCATCTAGTATTGGTTTTAGTTGTGAAAACAAACACCAAGGAAGAAATTTTTCCTTGTGAACTTCGACATCTTTATTATTTATATAATCTTCACATATTTTATGTACAGCTGTACCTCTAGATGCAGAAGTTCTAGAAATATAATTTGCAACTTCATGCCCTACTTTATTTCTCCATTCTCTTAACCATTGTTTTTTGCTTTCTTTTGCACCTAAAACAGTAGTAATAGAAGGATATATTCCACCAGAATCTGTAGTATAAAACCGTTTCCCTTTTACATTTTTGGATACAGCTTTTCCTACCTCAATATTGAAATGATTAAACATAAAAGAACTCAAAATGTGATTAACAAAGATACCATGATACCATTACCATTTTAAAATGTCAAGAGTTTTTTTCAAAATAAAATATAAACCTATAACAATCACACTACAAAATATAATAAACAATAATATTATTTTTTCCATTTCCTTGTTTTAATGAGAGTTATTAATTTATCTTTCCAAGTTAATTTTTTTTGAGGAGTAGCCCAAAAAGTTCTAGAATTCCAAACATAAATTTTTATATTTTTATTTGATTCTTCTATTGTCATTCAAATTATCCTCCTACTAATTCAAAGTGTGGAGCATCAATAAATGGTCGCCTCCCTTGACTCCTTCTTTCATCAATATAATGGTTCATTGCATCTTCTGCCGTTCCTTCCCATAATGCAAGATCTTGAATATTCCATGCAGCACCCCATCGAATCATTACATCCTCTTCATATGCTGCTTGTTTCATTGCATCTGCAACTTCATCATATACTCCAATTTCCCAACATCCTCTACCGTTCACATAAGCCATTAAATCAACTGCATCACCTGTCAGATGTTTTGATTTCATAGTCTGTGATGCACCAGATGCAACTAATTCTTTTTGTTTTTCTTCTGTTCTTAGTCCTTCAATGACACCAAAATCAACTTTAGTAAAAGTTATTGCTTTTTCTACAACTCTTACTAAATCTGGATGAACACCTTCCATTCTATCTTTTGACCTTTGTGATAGCTTAAACATTTATTCTGCTCCTTGTTTTATTTTATTAATTAAATAACTTCTAACTAATCCAGAGCGAACAATATCAGCAATCGTATATTCTACTAATTTGAACTCTTCCATATTTGAAACAATATTCATAAAAATATGCATTCCTTCTTTTTCACTATTCTTTTGAAGATCTGTTTGAAAAAAGTCACCACAAAATATTATTTTAGAATCTTGTCCTACTCTGGTAATAATAGTATCCAATTCATGAAAGTTTAAATTTTGACATTCATCAACAATTATAATTGCATTATCTAATGTTATACCTCTTAAAAAACTTGTAGTCATAAACATTAAAGAACCTTGATTCTTTAATTTATCATACAACATTTTAAATGCTTGCTCATTTGGTTGTTCAAACATAAACTGAACCATGTTCTGATAAGGAACTTGAAACAGTGCTGTTTTATCTTCTTCATCTCCAGGCAAGAATCCAATCTCTCTTGTGGGAACAGCTGACCTTACAAGATAAACACATTCATATGGTGTTTCTGGATTAAGAACATCTTTAAGTGCTAAATAAATTGAAATGAATGATTTACCTGTTCCAGCTGCACCATACAAAAATAAATTCTTATTTTGTTTATATGCATCAAAAGCTGCTGTTTGATTATCTGTAACAGGTTTAATTGATAATAAATTATGGTATCTTATATCTTTACTTTTACTCATAGAAAAATCTCAAATGAAACTATTATATTTCTATTTATCTGTTTTTCCATTTTTTCACTGCTTGTTCCACCTTGACATCTCTAATTGAACGGCTACCGTACCGTTCGGCAAGAGGTGTATGTGGATTTTGTTCTGCAATTTTTGACATGACTTCTCTGAAGCCTCCATCAGTTTTACTGTCAAGATTCCCAACAGTGGAAACAATAGCAAATCCATTCGGCACCTGTTCAATGTGAGGATTTAGTTTTAACAATCTTTCTTTTTCTTCAATTGTAAGAAAATCTTCAAAGACTTGATTACTTTCATAATCATGAAATTTATATGTAGGCATTTTTAAACCATAAAGGAATATCTCGTTTTGTCCATTTTGCAAATCTACTTTTTTCTTTTAAATAATAATTTCTATAAGATTTTATAGATGTGTCTAATTTACAATAGTCAGGCATTGCTGGAGGAGGATCAGTAAATTCACCTTTAGGAATGTTAAAAGGAATATTATTTATTATATTATATAATTTATCTTCAGTTAAATGAATTTTTCCGTAGCGATGAGTATATTCACAACAGAGTCCAACCCATAATTTATATATCCAATTATAATTGGAAGCATTATTCCGAACCCAAATAGCGCTAGGATGAGATATATGACTGGCTTTATAAAGAAGTTGCTCATAGTTATCTCTTCCATGTCTCCATCTTTTGATTTTTCTTCCATTTTGTATTTCCGTATATTGTGTTCCATCTAGAACTCTGTGAGCTGTAGACATTAATTGTGCATATTCGATAATCATTTTTACAATATGCTTATCACAATGCATTTTTGCACATTCCCATGTATTCTTATCTAGATAAAATATATTCATAAATTTGCCCCTAGATGATTTAGATAAGATTTTGCATAAAAAAATTCTTTTTCATATGCTTCATGTTCCCAAGGAAAATCATTATAATCATCTTGATTCATATCATATTTTCTGTTTTTCCATAAAACAGTTCCATTGTGATAATCTTTTAATTCTTTTCTAGCATGTTGCTTTACATGTATCATTTCATGACAAACAGTTTCAATTAAATCATAATAATCTAATTTACGATCTATTTCAATAATAAACTCACGGTCAGAAAAAGAGTGACAAAAGGCGTATACTCCCTCTTTAGCTTGAAGATTAGAAATGTGTACATCTATTTGTAATGTACGAAATCTTGGAAGAATTTTTTTTAACATGAAAGAAATTACATCATAAATAACTCTTCTCTTTTTCTTCGTACTTCCAGTAACAGTGACTACATTCATGGATGATTTCCCAGAAAGAATTCTCATCAAATAGGTATTTATTGTACCCTCTATCGAATATACTGTCAAGTCTTTTTTAAATAATTTTCGTCCCAATTGAAAGCTTCTTTGACCACCGCATCAGATAACCCCTTGTAGATTTGATGCAGCTTCTTATCCTTTGCATTAATTAGAAGTTCAGCCTCATCACCATGCAGTCCTTCTAACATTTGAATAAACAAATTCTCACGTTTAAACTGAGGAAGTTTATCATCACCACCTTGTAAAAAATGATACAATTTCTTTGCTTCTTTTCTTAAAATGGTATGCTCTTCTCCAGCTGGTGATTCATTTTTTATAAAAGGAACTGCACCTTGAGGTAGCATCCATTTAATTTTTGGATCAAAAGAAGACTTAATTACCATTCTTAAAGTGTCACAATCATATTTTTTTAAAACTGCAATTTTCTTTGGTTTATCTTTTGCATTATTTACTTTTGTCAATATTTCAGAAAAAAGTAATGTATAAGTATCTTGAGCCATAATTCTCCTAAAAGTCAGTAATAGAATCCATCAAATTTCTTAATCGGTTCTTAATAAAATAATTTAACAATTTAGAACGATCACCAGATTTCGCAGTTTTAAATTCAGATGTAATCTGTTCTTGTAAATTATTAGGAACAAATGTCAAATCAATCAACCTTTGATTTCTTTGATAATTTCTTTTTGTCCTTTCATCACAAAATTCATCTGGATCTTTTTGAATAAGCTCATCAATCTTTCTTGCACTTAATGGCTTCTGTCTCATATTTTCAACAAAAGTATCATCTGGTGAAAGAAAATTAGGAATTCCATCACTACGATCACCTTTTAAAATATGTACTTTAACATATTCTTGAGGATCAGAACCAGAAATAAATTTTTTGAGAGTTGGACTATATTGTTTTACGAAAGGATATTTTTGTAATTGAAAAAAATCTTTATCACTGGAAATAATTAAAATGTTTTTTGGTAAAGGATTTTTTGACATATCAAAAACCAAAGAAGCGATTATATCATCAGCTTCTGCATTCATTACTTCAATAGTCTTATAAGGAAAATTTTCTTTTATCTCATCCCTTATTTTATTTAGTGTCTGAAAAATAGAGTCCCAATCTAGATTAGAACTTTCTCTACTTTTTTTTCTATTTTGTTTGTAGTATGGAAATATTTCTTTTCGCCAATAGTTCCTACCATCATAACAAATAACTAGCTCACCGTATTCTTTAAAGAACTTTGTCCTATATGACCTTAAAGAATTTAAGACCATATGTCTAACCATATCCTCTTGAACTACATTGTCTTTTTGATTGACCACTTGCATCATTAAATTTGAAATGGTCACTTGATTCATATCTATCAATATCACAGCATTTCTCTATTACATTTTTAAAACATTCTCCCTATAGTCTACATCCATTTCTTGAGTCCATATTTCACCCAAATCTGGATAATAGACACCAACTGTTCTTTTTGGATAGCCGTTTGAATGATATGCAAGTGCCACACAATGAGTTTTCACAAATTGGTCTTCGTTTTCACCACAAAACATACCATGCCAATCACCTGTCTTTAGAAAGTTTTCCATTATACTTATATAACCGGAAATCTTAGAAACTAAATTAGAAGCTCCTTTTACACCTTTTCTTTCAGAAGTTTTTGCATCTTTAAGTTTTAACTTATTAGCTGCAATCCACTCTTTCACATTTGTAAAATTTAAAGGATCTTTTTCACCACGATCTAAAACACTAGAATGTACATTCTTGTACTTTGGAGGATTTTCTTTCATTCTCTTTTCACGAGCTTTCTTCAGACGTTCTGCTGCGGCAAGACGTTGTTCTTCACTCATGGGTTTTCGTATTTTACGATATTTCCTTTTAGGACGTTCTTCTCTATCTTCTTGTTTTGAAAAAAACTTAGATAAATTAGAAACTTCTTTTTTTCTTCTAGCCATATCAACTCATTAATTTACGTTGTTCACGTTTAAGTCTACGCATTGTTGCTTCTTTTGCAAGTTTACGTTTTAGACCTTTTGATTTATAAAATCTACGCTCTCTTAATTCTTTAAGAAGTCCAGACTTCTGTACTTTCTTTTTGAATATTTTTATAGCTGTATTAACATCATTTCCTTTCACTATCACATGTAACCCTAAAGGTTCATTATTATTGTATTTTGAATATCTTTTTTTCATCCAACCTTTTCGACTAATTCTCCGTTTCCAAATAACGCATACATTCCGTTTTCTTCAAGAGTAATAAAAACTATTGTTTCTAATGAATATGACATTTCTTCTGCTGCTTCTCTTGCTTCTTCTAGAGTTTTAAACAACTTCATCTCTTTTTTCCTTATTGAAAGCTTCTAACCAACTACTTACCGAAACTAGAACTGTGTCGCCATCTTCATCTTTTGATAACATTACAAAATCATGTTCAGCAAGACTATGAATAGTCTTCTTAATCACATCTTCTACTAGCTCTTCTTTAGACAAATATCTACCCCACACATATGTGAGAACCATACCACAAAGAGCAATAACTGTTTGAGTAAATTCAATGTCCAATCTTTACCTCCTTTCTGTTTTCCCCCAAACCAACAATACTATCATACCTCCTTCAGATACCCTTGTCAAGTTTTTTTATGCATTTTTATAAAATATTCTGCATCCAAGACCACAAGAGGCTTTCGATTATTTTTTTTCATAATTACGATGGGCTCATGATTTTTTGCATTGACTTTTGCCTGTTCATATGCATTCCAAACATTTAACTTTTCTACATTCTTGCATTCTATAGAATAGTCAAATTTCTCTCTTGCAGCACGGGCCATGACCAAATCCTCACCGCCTGCACCCATACTTCTGGATTCAATGTCTTCTTCATGAATTTCTAATTCTTCAATCAGCTGCGTTCTTACCCACTGCTGAAGTTTTCTTCCCTTCGCTTTTGCTGAACTTGTAAGCATAATAAACTCCAATAAACAATATTTATTAAAGTTTATTTTCTCTTAATAATTTTATCATTGCAAAAAATTTATACACATAATTTAAGGTTTCTTTAGGTAATCTTAATTTTTCTATATTTGTTG